>VTLG01012142.1_pt1 | contig 24828 bp, 38 predicted proteins | sample 4694571 | NCBI WGS metagenome assembly VTLG01 (sample SAMN12604809, study PRJNA352737) | marine metagenome | biome: ENVO:00000447; feature: ENVO:00000209|ENVO:00000569|ENVO:01000036; material: ENVO:00002151; isolation source: viral sequences binned using virsorter ...
GGTGTTGGTCTTATTCGTTTAGGTGATGATTTAAAAGAATATCTATATGATAAAATAAAAGGAGCTTGAAATGAATAAATATTATGTTTCATATTATCTTAAAGATGAACCAAAGGATGCTAAAACCTTTGAAACATTTAAGGAAGCATTAGCTTTTTATCAAGGTTTAAATAAAGCTATGAATTTAGAAAGCGTTTCTATGCCAAAAGCAATTAAAGAATAAAACGTGATCTGAGCCACAAAATAGCCCCTATTTGGGGCTTTTTTGTATTTTTGATACAATACCATTAGCAAACTTTTTTTCAGCCTCAATGATACCTTTCTTCCATTTATTCAATTTGTCCAATGATGGCCGACCCGGAGGTAATGGATCAATTCCTACAGACTTTGCACGTTTCCGCCAATAGTGACGATCCATTTGCTGTTTATTAATCTTGTCTTTGGAATACGAACCCTTTAATCGTGTTGTCTGTTTGCGTTTAACTGCAATGGGATTATCATTCTCAACATTACGTTCTGGCAATACATTGTTGGGCAATTCAAAACTATTTCCAATTTCAATAGCATCATTTTCAACTAATTCCGCATCCTCAACATCTGCACGTTGTTGCATTTTCTGAAATTGCATGAACGGGGCCTCAACACGGTGAACAACAACATCCTGGAATTTACCCCAATGCTTTAGAACTAATGTCGCAGCTTGTGTGTTACCCTCTTGTGCTTCCCTTATTTGGGCTAATAATACACTAGGTAAGTATTTCCCGGCAATCTCCATAAAGCGATCATAAAAGGCATCAATGAAAATAGAGTCTTTTTTCCAATCCCTTATTGCATGTACCCCGATCCTTAACTGCTCCGCCATTACCTTGTTCTTTATACCCGGATCCTGTGCTAACATCTCAACTGCTGCCAACTGTTTAATGTTTAATTTGTTCTTTTTTTTAACGATTTCCATGTGTTAATTTAAGACATTAATGTTAATATCAAAAATAATGCGTAAGTCTAACCCCGAAGGCAGAAAAAAATAATCCCCCCATCCTCCCCTTATTCTGATAATGTATCTTATGTAAAGTTAATATCAACGTACTATAGCTCTGTGCGTGAGTGTGATTGACCCATAACACAGCACTATCTCCATGCCTTGTTCATTGCTTATTTGTTTCTCTTAGATAGTTAGCTATAAGCATTGCATCCGCTGTGCCTAATGTAATCTTAGCATTGGGGAACCTTTGCTGTGCTAGGTTCTTTAGGTGGTTCTTCCTATCCTTCCGGTTCTTAGGTCTACTTCCATACCAAGACATCCACTTATGTGGTGTAACTAATACATGTGGTATCTTTAGTGTAGCTAAGATGCCTAGCCATTGCCCATAGTTAGTACCAAATGTGAACATTGACCTACCCGAATTGCCAGGCATTGAATGTACTGCCTCTATACAGCAATATGTAGGGGTATTAGGTGCAATGTCTTTTATAGCTATAAGTGTCTGGGCCATCTCTTGTACTGTGTTAGGTGTATTCTTTACATGATAGTCATCATCATACATAAAGGCAATACCGCCCTTAATACCAGGATCTATCCCAATGAATAGCCTATTTTCCATCAGTATCGGCAATAGGTTCAACTTGGGACATAATCTGTCCAATAGCTTTATTAAGTGGCTTTTCATTAGTCATCTCTTTTTTTAATGCAAGTAAATCGGGGATTTCATCGGCATTGTCACTAGCCTCTTTTAAATAGGCCTGGATCCGCTTACTCTCTGTAGCCATGTTGTTATGACGGTGAAATATCTCCTTATCCATCGGGTCTTTAAACTTCTTTTGTTCAACGGGTTGCTCAAGGATGTCATTATATCTTTTACCGTTTATAAAGGTGGACAATAATGGGATAAACTGAGAATCTACCTGATTGACCTTCCAATACTCTACATGCTTATGTAGGCCTATAACAAATAGCTCACGTTCTTTCTTTTTCATGTTATTAAATGCTTTTTTAGATCGTTCTTTGTTTTTCTTCTTTGGATAAACATCCCATACTTGTTCAAATTCATTTGAACCTTTACTTATATTATCTTTACTTATATTATCTTTAATTATATTATATTGTGAGGGAGTGCTACCTGAGTCCTCCGGTAGGACTACGTTAGGACTCCTTTTATCCTCAAGGATTGGAGTGAACACATACTTTGTTGGTGTTGGGTGGTTAATTTTCTGATGTGTTTTCCAATTCTTGAATTTTAGTAGACTTTTCCCATCAACATCGGTTCCTTTTTCCAATATGTGCAAATTTACCATAGTATTAAGGTAGTCCTCAAGTAGGGCTAACTTAGTGCTATCTGCTGGGAATATTTGGCATTTTAACGTGATTGGGCTGTTTACGAAGATTCCTTCATCATCCGTAAAGTTTAATAGACCAATGAAAAACAACCTTCCTTCTTGTGGTAATTGTAGGAACTTTTCATCCGTCCAAATGTCAGGACTTATTACTCTCTTTCTTGCCATTAGTGCTCTCCTTATTAATATCTTTTAAATGGTCGTTAGTCAACATGTTTGACGAATAGGGGAAAAGCCGCTGAGTGGCCCGGTGTATCGTAATCCGCCTGTAGTGGTGAATAACTACACGATATGAATAACATCGTCATGAAGGCCATTATATAGCCCAATAAGAAATAGAAATACTTCTGCATTTTGCTCTCCTTTTTTAATATAATCTAACTTGCTCTTTACTACGGAAATTATAGATTTTCTCAATCATCATGATAGTTTCTTTAATTGTGCTACAAGTCATCATCTTCCTAGATCCTCCAGAATCCAGCCTTTTTAGAAATCTAGCAAATTGAAAGTCCTTATTATTAAATAATGTCACCATAGCCAAAACATAGTTCCATGTTCGACATCTTTTATAATATGGAGCAGTTTCCATAATCATGTCTGCCATTTTCACAGCCTTGTTATAACTTTTTATTACAAATGTTCCATTATTAAAAGACCTAGTATTTATACTTTGTGTATTACATAATAAGCCAATACAGCTTTTATAGCCCATCCTATATTTATCCATGAATTGTTTAAATTTAACATATTCAGGGTAGCTTCCCTCTCTCTCTAAATAACAATTAAGATAATTTTCATTAGTCCACTTTCTGCTGCTTGTATTTAAGGCAATAACTTCCTCTAACCCATATCCAGGCTCAACTATATAATGAAATGGTTTTTCTAGTGTTTTACAGGCAACAAACCTATGCTGTCCATCACATATTTCATCATTTTCATTTACTATCCCGGTTGTAAATAGTTGTTTATTTTGCATTGATTTTATTAAATTATTCAAATGGGCTTTATTAATAGGCCTATTGCCCTTTAAAAAGCTTAATTCATCATAATTTGTTGTCGATAGTATTGTGTTCATTCTAGTAGCTCTCCTTTTGTTTATATTAACGTGAATGGCAACATCTTCCAACCAATGGAAGCATAATAGGCAAATATACCGCCAAGAACCGTAGCAAGTACATCAGGCCTAGAAAATAGTCCATAACTCTTATAGTCATAGATTTCCTTGCCTATTGCTATGATACCAAGAACAATCCAACTATTAGTGATTGCCATCACACAAGCACCTCCAACGAAGTGCAAAAACTTGTCTGTCCCAAATTGTAATAAAAAATCATTTAATTTGCTCATGATCCTCCTTTTTAATTGCAGGACTATGTTCACCGCAACTTGAGCAGATCCCGTCATCCCAGTTTTTGTCGTAATGTGTTAATTGTTCACTACAACACTCACTTAATTTTCCACTATATACGTCAGATACTGTAACTCCCATGATACTCCTTATGCTTTAGCTATTATCTTATTCTCTGAATTTGTTAATTCATCTAAAAAATTGGATTTTTCAAATTCATATATTGCATCTAATGACTCCATTGCATCTTTCAATACATCCATCCTAAATAATCGCCCTTCCGCTGCAAATCGCTTAGTACAATCAATTTTATTGATCTCACCAGTAAGTTCATCATAATATATTTTAATTGCTATCTTGTTTGCCATTTTTATTGAAATTTTGAGGGGATGCACCTCGTAATACATCCCCTCTCCAACTTTCCAAGCCATTGAGATCACCACGTATTGAATGGCCCGGAAATAACTTAGATAAATTATTACACTTTTCATAAATCAAAATAATGTTTCTTGATCCTCCTCTTTATAGAAGGCATTTCCGCCATCTATGGCACTTTGAATTTTTTGAACGTAAGATCCTAATCTTGCTGCCGTTCTATCCCATTCCGTTTTGTATCTTGGCCAATAATATCCTTTATTATCACCGCATATTGGTTTATGATCTATTGTTCTAAGTTCGTTTACGGCATCCCTAACAACCCTATCACTAATTCCATACCTTTTAGCCAGATCACCCATTTTTATCGGGCTTTCTATTCTGGCCCTAGAAATATCTATTAATATTGATGGCTTATATTGTTTTAATTTGTCAAATCTCATTTTTTACCTTTATAGTAATCCATTAGTGAAAACTTTACCTCTTTTCTCGGATGTTCTATTTCCAAACATTCAATACTACAATACATCATTGCTTTCCCGTTTTTTACTACCGACCATGTTTGATTCCCGGATTGACAATTACATAAAAAACAGGTTTCTTCATTTTTAAAATTAAATGCCAGTTGCCCATTCATTTAGGCTTCTTTTATCATAAGCAATGATCTATACAAGTCTGCAATTTTCTTACCAGTAAGTCTTTTTCTTTTCTTATTAATTAACATCTGGATTCTAGATAATATCCTATTTTTTTTATTAAACATCATTTAGACCTTTTATTAATTGCTCTGCTAACTTGTTTTGCTTGTTTTTCATCCCTACCCTTTAGTTTAGCAAACAATCTTTTAAATCTTCCCGGATCACTAAAGGCTAAATTCACCATTCTTGATATGTAGGCTTTTCTTGCCCTTTTTTGATATGCCTTGATTGGTATTCCATTAGCCTTTTTATGATCTAGTTTCCTTTGCATTATCATTCTCATTCTATGATATTGACAATGACTACAACCCATTATCGTATAGAAAAACCTTCCACACTCACAAATGAATTGTTCTGCTCCTCTACCGTACTTCACGATAAAGGAAGGGGAGCTGACAAAAGCCCATGAACTTTGTTATGAGAAAAATGGGCAAAAGGGAGTCGGCCCCCCCGATTGTCATTAAAATGGTAAATCACCGTCCTTATTCATCAATAATTGCACTTTATCCTCTAATGTCTTAACACGCAATGTAAGCTCGTGTATGTCCAATTTATCAACACTTTTAAGCTGTTTTTCAAAATTCTCCACACCCTTGCCTTCCATTTTAACACTTTCAACCATTGATACAGTAAAATAACCGTATGTGTACTTCTCATCAGGTTTAACTTTAGTAATATTAATTTTATCACCAGATTTCACACCCTCGTCAGATAGTTTTTTCTGAAGCCCAGTAGAGGGCTTAAAATAATCATATCCTTCGGCTTCCTCAATACGGACGACATACTCACTTCCGAAGTCAAATTCTTCCATACCCATACTTTTTATTATAACCTCCGTAGTAGATCCATCTTTAAACTTTAACCGTTTGCTTTCATTTAATTCACTCATCTTCGTTACTCTCCTTTTCTTTTAATGAATATATGTCGGGCAAATCCTCTTTAATTTTTATTTTCGGCATATTGCCCCTTTTGTCTTTTAACATGTACTCAAATAGTTCATAAACCCTAAACCATTCATGGGGTACAAATTTGTATTCAACTAATTTATACTTACCTCTCGCATTAAGATACAAACACGCCAATCTATCTATTTTACCATGTTCATTACCGTGTATGTGATCCCACAGGATCTTATAGCTTGTTAATTGTAATTCATGCGGGTGCCGGTACTCCTTGCCTGTTTTTATGTCAATGAGATAAACCAATTCTTTGTCGGTTTTCTTATCTTTTATTTTCATGATATTATCCGCCGTCCCGGCAAATGGGTATAATAACATTCCATCTTCTAATGTGTCTAATGTGTATAAACTTATCTCCGTAGCTATTGACGTAGGTTCATAATCTTTACAAAAATCAATAAATCCTTGCAATCTTACTTTTACCTCATCTGGGATTGGTCTAATTCTAAATGATTGTTCCGGTAGTTTTGACCCAGTTTCCATATAGAAACCATCCCTACAATCAACAGTTTCCTGCCAAATCAAGTACATGCAGAGAGCATGTGTAATAGTTCCTACATCAGCACGTTCTGATGCATAATCCATTGCATCTTTATAGCTATTGGCATTACCTAGCCACATATTAAACCCAATACCTTTAGCTAGAACATTGTCTAAAATCGTTGTAGAGCTATATAAATACGTCTTATCGTCATCTTCTACTCTTGATTGGTAATAAACCCTCCCGTGTGTCGCATCTAGCTTCCTGAGTGGTATTTTAGACGTTACAAGGTTATTATCAACCAGATCCGGATATGAGGCCCTCTCGATCTGTTCTTCCGTGAATCTTTTTACTGGTTCCGCCATTCTCGAACCCCTTTTGCGATGATTTCTTCAAGAAAGTCTGCAAGATTAAATCTTCTTTTCCTTAACTTTTGTGCTCTTATATGCAATTCTTTAATGTCAAAGTGTAATACCCTGTCAATAGAGAAATTAAGCTGCTGACGTTTTTTCTTCACATCGTTCCTTATTATTATTTTCTTTTTTTCCATCCTCTAGCTCCTTTTTTATTTTAGAGTATCTATGGATCTCATTTAATTTTCTATTTTGGATCTGATAATATTTCATTTCAACAACTCCTTTAATGATTCAAGTGTTACATCAACTCTTGTTGTTATTTTCCCGTTACCATCACATCTTTTACATATTAATTCACAGACAACCCCCGCCCTACAGGTGTCCCCTTCGTAAGCTAGAACACCTGACCCTCCACAGGCGGGGCATCTTTCCCTCTTTTTAGCGGTTAAAAACAATTCTGGCACTAGGCAGCCTCCTCTATCATTTCCCTAATGAGGGAAAGACTTAAACCATCAAAAGATTCTGTGCATTCTTCAGCATCTTGATCGCAAGAGATCATGCCATGAACATCTCCACCCATTACCCTGACACATTCATTACAGTTAAAGCCATTTTCAGCAACCAATTTATTTGCCTGTTTTTCACTTTTTGCCTCAACTAATACAATCTGCGTAACTTGATATAGGGTTGTAACTGAATAATATTTCTTTTTAGCCATTATGCAACCTCCTTTGCCAAAGCTAATTCTAATGCTTCATAAGTGCCAAACCAATCACTATATCCATCACTAGCTATATAAGCACCTAAAACAGCCTCTAAAGCACATTTATATTCAACCCTGTCACCACCAACAAAACAGCTTCCTGGATACCTTTTTAGCATACGATTATTGCTTTTATAACAATGTAAGGCATATTTAAAAGTGTTAAAGGTATCTTTGCAATACATCCAATCAACACCTTCACCCAAATTGAGAAACTTACCCTCATCTATGATGATGTTTCCATAGTAAGAATAATATCTTTCATTTTTAGTGTTACAAGATGTTAGCGTATATCCTACCCCGTAACTACTTAAATGAACACTATAAATGACACCGCTTTTACGATTCATCCAGTAATTATTTTCTAAACTCTTTGTTATTTTCATTATGCAACCTCCTCTTTTAATTGTTGTGTCATTACATGAAGTTCCTCACCACAATCATAACAATATTCCTCATAACCAGCATCATATTCACAATTGCCATTATCTAGGCTACATTTACACCATTTACATTTAGTTGATTTTTTCATTGTGATCCCCTTTGTTTGTTTATTTTCATTTCTCATAACACACAAAATTACAAGGACTGCAAGTCAATTCCTAATTATATTTATTATTTTTGTAAGTTTTTTTAATATCTATTCGTATAAATATATTAACCAATAACAAAACAAGGAGGCCAAGCGATGATGTAATAGTATAAAGCAAAGCCCCTTGTGGTTGAGACAAGGGGCTTTTGCATCCATCTGTTAGCCATTACAGCCGGAGAGCTTAATCGGTAGGCTAGTATGGAAGGTTTACCAAGTTTCGGCCAATTTTAAAGAAATCGAATATATCCTGTGGGCCACCTCAGTTACCTTTAGCGTGTTGCCCACAATTTTCACAATCGCAAATTCATTTACAGTATTATCAGGCTGAAATATTACTGGCAAAGACGAACCCACTTTTTCCCATACAGCACTAAAAAAACTACCAGAGTCCAATAATGTTTCATCATCGGTTGTTGATAAAGCAGTTTCACTTAAAGTTTCATCCGAATATCTATTTAAGGCATTATATTTTGGAAACATGTTTGTTTGATCCATGAAACTAAATTTAAGATTATAAATTCGGCGTGATTTATGTGCAAGGTCTTGCCCTGTGGTAGTAGCACTAGGATCGTTTAGTTCCCATTGAGCCAAATCACCCCATTTTGGAGGGGATCCCATTGTGTTGCTTAAACTAGCCCCTCCTTTTGTCTGTATGGTTTTCGTATTCGTTTCATAATTAATGGATAACATTGCATCTGGCGATACTGGGCTCTCCCAGTAATTTCCAAGCACCAAAGAGCCGACAGGCCCCGTAAAACCGCCAACCTCTAAAGACGTTAAGTCAGTCCCGTCAAAAGTTGAGATGGAATATCCATTAAATCCAACAGTACCACCATTTACTATGTCAGTTAATGTAGGATTATCTGAATTATTATCAGTAATCGAATAAGTTTCGCCTTTTATCCTATGTCCAAGTAAAGCCACGAAAGATTGAGTGCCAAAAACACCAAGAGTTTGATTTGCTATGGGCTCACTATAAGAAACTGGATTTACGGGAAGTGTTCTAAATATAGCATCTATCTCTAATGATCCATTTGATGAGAGCCATTCGAGAGCATTTATAAATATTCTGCATGTGCCTATTTGTTGGTACGCCATTTTTTATCCTTTAATTTTTTTACTTGTAAATTTACTGATTCTGTTGTATGCGATGATCCTGTCATTGCCTTGCCACCATCTATGTGAATGTGATATGCACCAGAATAAGGAGAACCATCTTCACGATATAGATTACCCCTTGATAACTGATTGTTAATTGTTGTTTTATCTATTGTAGTCTTTGTCACTTTATTTCCATACACATGCCCAGAGTTTAAATCTTCAGAATTAACAGTTAAATCTTCAGAATTTGTGTCTATTGTTTCTGAATAATCCATAACCCTTTTTATCATTATATTAGTCTTGTCCCCATTCATGTCCGTGCCTTTTACCTTTACAATCTTAAATTCACCCTCATAATCAAATAATTCAGATAGATTTGAAGATTGTCCAACTGGAAAAATAGTTATTATTTTATTTTTAACAAGGATGGCATGGCTATCACTTGTTTTATCCGCTATCTTGATATTTCCTCTATAATATATTGATATAAGAGCAACCCCTTCATCTATTGTACAATTTCCATTTCCATAGTATAAATACATTATTGATTACCTGTCAATTCTGGATTATCTAATATAAAATTAGCCATAGCAATAATATCTATCGTATCAAGCGTTCCATCGCCTGATATATCATATTGTAAATCCTGAGTACCACTAAAAACAGCCTCTTGGAGTATCAGCAGATCAGCCTGATTTACAAATCCATCTTTATTAAAATCATAAGGATGAAATGCCTTTAATTGTAATAGAAGGTTTACATTAAATTCTACAATAGAAGAACCAACAAAGCATCTTATGTTTATATTATTCCCGCCTTCGGCTACTTCAAAAGTAAAAGACTCATGTATTAGCTTATTGTTTGTGCTAATATCAAAATTTTCAAACGTAGGGATATGTGAAACTTCAAGTTTTGTCCCAGCCCCACTAAAAGTTGGAAGTGGATTATTTTTAAAAATAAATTCTATTTGCCCTGAAAATGTTGTTTCACTTGAGATTATTTCTATTGGATTAAGTTTTCCATATACCATTGTAGATGTGCCAAGCACAGCCCCGTTAGAATCTTTAATTAATACACTTTCAATTTCGTGTAATATTATATCTTGCCAAATACAATTTGTTCCTAGAAGCACTATTGGAGTTCCTATATCATTCCAATAATTATAAACTTTACCACCAATATCTAAATCTGGAGAACCTATATCTGATACCTTGAACACACCCTCTTCTTCAGTTTGGTCAGATAATTCTGAATAATTCTCAGATGGGTCTGGCTGTCCCATTTGGGTCATTGGATGAATCGAATAAGGACATCCCGGTTGAATAAAATCACTTACATAGACCGGAGTTCCATGACTAAATGTTGCACCTGGATCATAATTCCAAGCAGTTTCATCTGTTATGCCTGTTATTGCATCAAATGGAATCATCTCATTGTATAAATTATGTAACTGAATACATTCTACCTCTACAAATTCTAACGTCTTATTTGTTGATGTGCATATAAACATGGAAAATATTTGCTGCTTATTAATGATATTACCATAATACCCATCTTGACTTGAATCATGTTTATAATCTATTCCATAAGGCTTTACATCACCTAAAACCTTTTCAAAGGACAAGAGAGAACCGACCTCAATGCCCATGTATTTAAGTGGCAATTTTATCTTCATTTTGAGATGTTGATTACAACTCCAGTATAACCTCCATTTTAAATAATTTCTTGCCGTTGCCCAATCTGTTATGTATTTCCCACGATTGTCATCAATGGATAACGTAGACTCTGAATGATCGCTTGGAATACCATAATAATCAAAATATGAATCATCTGCATCAAATTGCTCTAGTTGTGAAACATCAAAACTTATGTCTTTATCAAATTCTCTTCTTGCATAATCCCATTTATATTTAAACTCAATCTTTGTATAAACATCTTCAATTTTAGTCCTTGAATACGACCAATTAATGCAATCTGCTTCTTCTATTCGTGTGCTTTCCTCGCTATCATCATAAATATTTTTAATATAGTTGAATTTAAATGCACCTAAATTATTGAATCTTGGAATAAAATTTGAAGCAGAGGCTAGTTCCTCAATAATCTGCTTTGAGTTAGTTTTTTCATTGATGGCAAAATTGTAAGCACTATAGCCAATGGAACCTTCTTCGTGGGCATCCATTCCGGCTTGTTTAGCACCTTCAATACCAAGCTCTTCCTCAAGTATTCCGCCAATTATTGTTGGTGCATTGTTTTCATCGACATACCTACCGCTGACCGGACAATAAAAATCATTTTTATCAAAATCCTTGACATAAAATCTTGTTATTAGATAGCTTGAGATCATGTCTGCGGTAAAATCAATCCATTTATTAGATGCCCATATTAAGCCAATATTTTGATTATTTGAATTAAAATAAATTGTACCACCCGCAAATGATTCAACCGTTTTTTGTTTATTTTCATCTAAACTATTTACAAGAACTAACTTTTCCCCTGTAATACCTCCCTCCGTTTCATCATAAATTCTTATAAGATCAACAGCATTTTCTGATAATCCGCCAAGCACGAAATCTATATTAATTTCATCATTTGTACTATAATCATTAGCACCTCCATAGCTATCATTATTTAGCACTATGGAGCCATTATAATACACAGATTGTTTGGATATGATTTGGGATGGGAGGGAGGGAAATTCACACCTAATTCCAATCACATCCATTTTATATGACCCGACATTCCCATCACTAGCAAGTGCAACATGCCCAGACTGAATATGCCCCTTTACTTGAAAAGCCCCTTCCCCAAGCACATTGCTTGTGCGAAGTGCATTAATATTTCCAACCGTACCTAGTGTAATGACATTTTCAACATCGTCATATTCTTGAAAAATTTTAAAATTTGTATTCTCAGCATCATACCAGTCCTCATTGTCATTCAAAGACACACCTGTTGGAATAAGCCTTTTCATACAAAAAGCAACATTATCCGATAGAGTGTTGGTATGAATAGGGCTGTCAGTATCATTATAATATAATGGAAACATTGTAATTTTATTATTTTCTATATTATATTGATCCCCATATTCATATAATTTGTCAATACCCGGTTCTAAGGTTATTGCTTTTGGAACACCGGTATATCCACTACCATCATAAAAATATAAAGATGCACTTTCATAATTTGGGTTTCCAAAAATTACTGATACGGAATTATCGTTATCAGCCAAGATGCTAATATTTGTTTTATTATTGTCATCAATGTATTTGCTAATTACGCAAGGACTTTTATCTAAGTAACCAACCACCATCGGTATTGGCTGATTTTTATATCTTTCTGGGATATTGTCATCCGTGCCAAGAGTATTTATCGATAATGGCAAATCTTTGTGAAGCATTGCTTGGCTACGATCTTCGAGGGAAAGTTTTATTTTATCATCGGACATGTCATATCTACGGATTTTACCGCTATAAATCTGCTTTTGGCCCGTTTGAGAAACCCATGAAATATCCACATCTTGATTAATAAGCGAAGTATCTGCAACCATTTCACTAAATCGTACCCCCTCATGTTCATAATTCGATATGTCCAGCGTCACGTTTGAAATCTTATATTTCCGTGTTTTTTCTATGTCTATTGATTCTTTTAGTGAGGGAACATTTAATAAAAGTGGTTTGTAATATTGAGGATTACCCCCTTCGTCATTTAAAGTTACAGAATTTGTTGATATTCTTATATTATTGCCTATAACTACTATGGGAAATAGATTTGTATCTCTTGATAATATGTCTTGCTCAAATGACATTAATTAAAGTCCAGCGTTTCTCCCCGCCTTAATGCTTCTCGCATCGCAGGAATTATGGATTCTACAACTGTTTCATCCACAAGTGGTGCTGATATATTAAGTGTAATAGACGATCCTTGTTGAGGGCCGTTTTCGTTGATACCATCGAGAGGCGTGATTCCGATATGCTCTGCTCCGGACTCCCCGGCCAAAATCATTGTTGGTTTTGTTACTATCTCGTCGAGTCCCGTAGCTGCCGTTTTAAATTCACCTATTGATTTGCTAATTTGCATGACATTTGCAAAAGCGGAAGCTCCAACTGCAATTGATGTCATTATATTAGTGGGAAATGGCAATTCGGCCATTGCCTTATTAATTGTTCTATAAGCATCAATGGTTGCTGCAATTTGCTGTATTCTTGCAGCAGCCTTTTGAGTTCCTTTAAATTGATTCAATGCAGAAACTGCTCCAGATAGCATTTGCATCTCCGCATCCCGCTGTTGCTTAATCCTAGCTTTATCAATATCTTTTTCAATTTTTTTTCTTTTTTCACCAAATTCTTTAATAATTTCATTTTTACTTGCTTCACTTCTCCCTAAAGCTTCTAAGGCCATCAGTATGTCGGCTTCTTCCTCTTCTAACTCAACTAGCCTAGAATCTCTCCCGATATTTCTTTTTTCTATACCATATTCAATCAATGTATCTAAAGCATTATCAGATTGTATTTTAAATCGTTTAGCTAAAATACTTGGATCAGTTTCATCAGCATCCCCCCAAGTTTCATCCCGCAATGCAGCTAGAGTTTCGACACTCTCCCCAGTTAATAATGCTATATCGGCCAATCTTGCTTTATAAGAACTCATATCTTCCTCAGAGAATACTTCACTCCATCCCTCTTCGCCAATCTCAAGATCAACATTCTTCATCACTTGGTTAATATCTTCTAATTCTTTTCTTAGTTTTACTAATTCTTCCTTTCTTAGTTCAATTGCTTCAGCATCTCTAGCAGACATTTTAAGATGCTTCGCTAATACTTGTCCATGATCTGCCAAGCTATCCGACATGCCTTTAACATGGAATGTCATATCTAATGCTCTTATTGCAGCATCTTTAAAAGCCACCCCAACAGAATATAATAATCCCGGTTCTTCTTCTAATTTTAAAGCCAATTCAGCAAGGGCTATTTCTTGTTCTTTAATTGCCCTTTTCATATCATTCGTCATTTCACCCCAAGCATCACTATTTTGCAATGCCCTAATCTTCTGTAATTCTAGGTCTGTTGTTAATTTTTGAATACTTGTAGTGATATCTTCTACAATAAATTTTAATTCTTCGCTAAAAGTATCAAATAATGAAATCTGTAGTCCTTCCGTAGCAGATTTCATTATCGTCATTTTGCCTTCAAGGGTATCAAGTTGAATGTCGGCCATTTTTTGTGCAGATCCACCGGCATTTTTTAAAGAAGCAGCTAAAGTTTTAACATCTTTGCTCCCTGATAACATTATAGAAAATGCTGAAATTGCTCTTTGACCAACAAGATCCTTCATTTCAGCAGTAGATACACCTTCTTTATTTAATTTTTGAAGTGCTGGGATTAATTCCTCTACGCTTGAAACTGACCCGCCTAACCTTTGAGATAATTTTGATGATTCATTTGATAGTTCAAGAAAGATTTTTCTAAGTGCGGTTCCTGCCATAGATCCATCAATACCAGCATTTGCTAATTGGCCCATAATTGCAGTTGTTCCTTCAATGCTAAATCCCGCCAACTTTGCAACTGGAGCTACATATGTCATTGCATCTGAAAATTTCTGCATATCTAAAGCAGAGGATGAAAATGATTTTGCCATCACATCAGTAACTCTACCGGTTTCTTTTGTATCAAGACCGAAACCTCTAAGTGTTGAACCCGCTATTGCTGCTGATTCTGCTAAATCTGCCCCAACCGCAGAGGCTAATGCCAATGTTCCTTTAGTAACTTTATTAATTTCTGTTGCTGTGAAGCCTAATTTTGCAAAAGAAGTTTGTAACCCAGAAATTTCTGTTGCGGTAAATTTCGTACTTGCCCCTAACTTTTTAGCACTTGCTTCAAGTTCCCTAAATTCAGATGCCGTTGCACCAGAAACGGCCTTAACATTTGCCATCCCCTGTTCAAATGCTTTTCCAGTTTTAGTTATTGCAGCAAAAGATTTACCCATTGCGTATAAGGCAACCGTAGCACCGGCAACACCCGCAGCCATTAGTCCAAAACTTTTGGTAGCACCTCCCGTTGCTTTGTCAAGTTTTTTTAACTGATTTTTTGTTAAGGAAACACCCTTTGTTTTTAATTCTATTATTAATTGTTCTTTACTTATTGCCATCTTGCACCTTTTCTCTAAGTTTGTTATCTCTTAATATCATTGCTTGTTTTATAATATAGTATTTTTGTCCCCAAATATGAGGCATATCGCCATAACTACCGGAATATGGAGGTGTATTAGTGTCTTTGGTATAAATGAACCTAGATATGTCTTTTTGTGCCTTTTCATCTATCATCCAATTTAAGCATGTAAAAAAAGGTAGTTGCTCCCAAATATTATTTAAAGTTGAGAATGAACTACCTTTTTTCCGATGTGTCTGTGATTCTATCTGGAGGAGATCAATATAATCCCAAACATCTTCAATATTATTAAATTTTATTTTCTTTCTTTTATCACCCGAAATAATACTATTAGCCTCATAAGGAAATTCGTGCCAATTACAATGTTCGCCCCCACAGCTTTCATCTATTAATACATTTAAGCCGAGCTGGAGGGCTTTTTGGGGTTTACTATTTGACATTCCTGTATTAATCCCACAAGCTCCAATCTTTCTTTTTCAGTTAATTGTTTCAATACGTTGTCCGGTGGTGCTACGCCATTGGGTTGCCATCCATCAAATTCCCCACCACCAATACCACATCTAAGCCAAGCCAGATTTGCTTTATTCGTATTGCGAATAGTTCTTTCTTGTTCCCCAATAAAATAGATTTCAGGAATATCTTTTAAATCAGCTATCTGATCTTCAGAAAGTTCCTTTATCTTTACCTTTCTCCCCGATCTTAATACCTTGTCAAACATTTATGCTCTCCCCTATTTATTAAGTAATTCTATAATCAAGCAATGATCCAGAACCATCTGCTGTTCCCTGGAATGGAAGCTCTATAAACACCCCATCCTCTCCCGCATAATCTTTATTGAATCCAGTAAGTTTTGCAGTTGGTATTCCAATATGACAGGTTGCAGATCCAATTGTTGCATGATCTCCAAATACAAGAGCAGTTGATGTGGCTCTTTGCCAATTATCTAATAATCCGATAGTATTATCATCCATTTTTACGGTAATGGAACCTGTAACATCTACCAATCCACCTCTCACATATTCCTCTGGTTGACCAAATACCACCCCAGCAGATCCTGGAGATGCTTCAGTCAATGCAGAATGTCCTACCCTTTTAGCAGGATTTGATATAGTTATTGTAAATGCCTTACATACGACAGCATTTCCACCTATTGTGAGGGCATCCATTTGAAATAAATCTAAATTCCATCCACCTTGAGCTACAGCCGTAGCATTAACAGTTACTCCAGAATTATCATATATAATTGGTCTAAATCCGCTATATATTGTTCCGGATGTAGTTAATTTTCCACCATTCGTTCCTGCATCCCAGGCAAGTGTCATATCTTGAACTATGGCACTATACATATATCTCCCCTTGTCAGCATCAGGAGAAATAATTTGCAATGCTAAATCAAAATTATTAGATACATTGTAATCATAAGTATTTGTTGCTTGTGTGCCAATAAGAGCATTATCGCCTGTTGGTGATGCATTTTCAGCTACACTTGTTATTAAGGCATGAAATAATGCTTCATTCTCAGGTACATAATTATCCCAAGCCCAAGTATATTCACCTCCTGCTGCATTTGTGGATGATTGGGCCGTTATATGATCTGTTGGTCTTAGGACTCTCTGTCCTGTTCTTTCTACTACTGCCGTACTGTAACCAGCACTAAAATCTATATCATTTATAGAATCAACTCGTAAGTAATACATAGTTCCAGCAACAGTAGCGATGCCAAAATTGGAAGTATGTAAACCTACAGCAATTTTAAATTGTTTTCCTGAATATGTAGCCATTATTTATCTCCTTTTACTTGTTTTGCCTCTGACAGCATTTTATTATCAACAAACGGCGTAGCTACTGAATCTTCCAATTCTACCGCTTTTCCGTTCTTTAATTTTATATGATTATCCTCTCCAATGCCACTAAAACCATCCATTGCATTGTTCCAATAATCCTTAGAAGCCTTGTACATTTTTGCCATAATATCTCCTATAATTTAATTTATGTTGCCCTTGATAGTGTTACATTAAATTCAAATCTACAGACATTTAACCCCTCAATGTCTTCCTCTTTATCTGCAAAATCATTTATCTCGACAGACTCAACCGTTCCATCATAATAATTCAATGTTGTTGAATCAACTGTCGTGGATAAATTTTGTTTTGAAAATAATAATTGAGATATTCTCTCACTATCGTTTAAAAATTGTTTGTAAAATGATTCACTAGGATTTGATTCAATCTCATATAGAGATATTATATTGCTATATCGCTTCACCCATTCACTAGAATTATAGCTAACAGTTTCCGCACTATCTCCCCATATTCTGATTGAAAATGGGTCTTTATGCATTATTGATGGTGCAATATATATTTTCCCATAAGTGTATTCTGTTGAAAAAAAATCTCTTATTGGATCTAATATATAGTCAAACCATACATTATCATAAATTACTGTCTTAACATCCTCCCAATTTTCTTCTTCAGCTTCCCATAAACTAAGTAGTGTGTCCCATTTATATTGCATATACCATTCCTTTTAATAAAACAGTCACTATCTGCGAGTCATAGTTACGGATCCTATCGAAGAAACATCCGCATTAATTGACGATGAATGAACTTCTATCTCATATTCATCATTTGTTGTAGTTGTGGCTGTTATCACATTATCCCCAGACCACCTCATGTAGAGCCCCGAAACGATTATATCATAATCCCCTGTTATTTTTTCTGATGATATAACTTGCTTTGCTTTTAAACAATCACCATCCTTTACATATACGGAATAAGTAGAAGTTCCTATGACTCCCCCCGAATCCACAATCACCTTAATATTATCATAACCATATTGGTAATAATTGCCCTTTAATTCTACGGGCCTAAGATCACTACTCGCATTAACTGAAACCTCCCGTATGACCCCTCTTGAACTATCAGATGATACTGCGGTAGGCAAGACAATGGATCCAGCTTTTAAACCATCAAGAATTTCGCTTAATTCATCTTGAAAAGGTGCAATCACCTCACTATTAGGGTCATGAGATTTCAAGAGTAGAACGACTGTCTGCAATGCTGTTGCGTGAACAATTATCTCAGGATAATTACCTTCTCTATCTTTTAAGACCTCTCTTGCCAGTCTATTATCAAGATGAGATTCTATTAATCTTGATGCTTTTCTTCTAAATCTTGTTTTAATTGTAGTCCAATCATCTCCAGCCTCCATAATCACCTTATTTGGATTTGTTGTATCATTATAATAATAAAGTGCATCAATATCACTATCGTAATACCATTCAAGATTAACATCTACTGCTCCACTATTTGCTTCTGGATCGCCCAAATCCTGTCCATCTGCAAACAATACTGTAACTAACCCACAAGCATCTACCCTATATCGTGAACCTGAATCCACCACAAAGGAATAGAGCCTTTTTTTCAGATTATATTCCGCTAAATGTGGAAAAACATCATTTACGGATCTGTCGCTGCAATATTCAATGGTGCTAGTTACGGCCATTAATATCTCCTACGCTTTGGTTTTGTTTTTGGCTTTTGCTTTGGCATTTGTTTTTTCCTTTTATATTTGGATTTAGGCATTACCAAGTTCTCAAAACGACAGAACCAAGTTCTTTTTGGCTTGGCGTATTAACAAATATGTCTTTAATTACATTTTCTCTATCTGCAGTACCTTCTGTTAATTTTCCAGAAAATGCAGATGTGTGCATACAGCTAAACACAAATTCTGCATTAGGCAAACAGTTTATTAGGTCAAGACTTCCCGAATCATATGAAATCGTTCCGTGACACGCACCTATTATGTTACCCGCACCATCGTCCTGACCAAATACATTTAAATTTGGACTTGCCGCAGCAGTTACAAGATCAAAAATTGAATCATCTGGAAGTCGTGCAGCAACAGCAGAAGGTATATTTGCTGCCGCAGGTATTCTTCCATTAGCATTAGCATCTATAAAACTACCTGAATCAGTAGTATCTGCAAGTAAAATAGCAGATGTAGAAAGATATGATCCTGAAGAAAAACGTACATCTCCGTCCACAATAGCACATGTCACTTTCTTCTCGAAAAGATTTCCTGCTGTATAATATTGAACATCCAGAGCTGCCTGTATCTTGCTGATAATGCCTGATGTACCTCCGAAATTGACGTTACTGCTATCAGTAGTAAAGGTCAAATCCTGAAATAAAGTTCCGCCATCTACTGTAATATCTATCTTATAAGCAGTTGAAGCTGTCAAGCCTGAATTTGTAGAAGAGGTTATGCCTGAAAGACCAAGCGATTGGTATCCAGGTTCATAGAACTTTATGGAAAAACTCCCCGGAGTTATACCTTGACTACCAGTAGCTGCCCTGCCCAAACCAAACATATTAAAACATTTAAACTTTCCATTAGAATCAGTCTGAGCAACAGAATATTTATCAAAGTCATGATAAGCATTAAAAAATGGAAGTCTAACAGGATCATCATCAGCAGCAGCAGTAACAGCAGTAGAGCCATACATTCCTCTTTCAACAGTTAGGGTATTATTCGCTAAGTCTGATTTATCCCCTATTGCAGTCACTTTCATCACTTCATCTCTTACTCGTATCAAATCATTTACACGGAATAGGTTTGCTGTACAATTAGCAGCCGAAGTATAAGGTTCTAAATAAAGCAAAGTAGAACTACTACTACTTACTATTCCATTTGCAGTAGCACTATCAACATCTGCCGTACTATCTGTATATTCATTTGAATCTGGTGCAGCATTATTGACAACTGTTCCATCTACTATTACTGTGTCAGCCCCTGTTGCAATTATTCCTCTTATGGGAGGAATGAAAGAATCGTTTGGCATCAATATGGTATGTAAATATTCTACACCTGCATCCGTCGCATCACCACTATATGTTTCATATCCAGTTAGTACATATATTGGAGTTGATCCATTATTGGTTACTTCAATTAATTTAGGAATACCACCTGCCGAAGTAGCAGAAGTATCCGTAGAAATAGAAAATATCTGATCTGATTGAGATGCACTATATGAAACTGACTTTCTTTTTTCTAAAGCAGGTTTTGTTTTTTTTAAAGCTTCTGTACCGCCTCCTCCACCAGAGAACTGTTCCATTGTTGTATAACCTCCTGAAATTGGATCATATCCTCCACTATGACCTCCGCCACCGTTTGTTGGGCCATTAGGCATAATTTTTCTCCTTTATCTTAATATTTTAACGCACAAAATAATTTATATTGACAGTTATACTATAGTCTGAATTAACAGAATCGCTTCTAAAAAAACACAATATTGCTTGATCTGCATCTACATTAGCAGAATCTATAGTCCAAGTCGAGCGATACGCCTGTTCATTTCCTGCATTTGTTACATCAGAATTATGTGCAAGTAGTGTTCCATTTGCTAAACAACTTGTTGAACCAGAAGTAAAATCGAAACTTTTAAGGTGCATCCTTGTGGTATCTCCACTAGCATTATCTGCTCCTTCTATTGAAGTCACAGAACTTATCGTTATATTAAGTGGCAATAGCCATATCATCGGAACTATTTGTGAAGCATATTGTGTAGCTGTATTCGCTGTAGTGAATGAATCATCAGGATCAGTACCTGTTCCGAAATCTGTTGTAAGCACAGCCGCAGAATATGCTGATGCTTGGAACGGAAGTGGATAGTGTGTATTCGCTGTTAATGAAGCTGAATCAGAAGCATTTACACCAAAATAAACATAATTAATATTAGCTGGGATCTGAGATGCCCCTATTAAAACTTTAGAATTTGTCGTGTCTACTGCAAGTATGTTATCACCATCATTGTTTTTAACAAGCATTGTCCCCGTTGTATTATCATTTATAGGGCTAACTCGAAGTTGATCATCAGAAAGTGATATGGCTGTACTATTCCCCGCCCCATCCTGTACGGCACGAGTCGTACTGTCGGTTCCTGCGTTAGTAGCTTGATTAATTCCTAATAAGTTCTTATAATAACTGCTAAATTTCTTTCCTGTAAAAGTTGGCATGTATTATTCCTTATCCATCATTTGGCACTTTTAAATAACCTTGATTTTTTAAATACTTTTACTACCTTTTTCACCTCTTCCCATTCTTTAATATCAATTGCAGGAGGATGTGTATCTTCTAATAATACTTGAAGTTTTGCTTCTAGCTTTTCAATCTTCTTATCTGCATCATTAGGCATTTCCATGTAACGCAATACCTTGTCTAACTTGAAGATTTTAGCAAGATGATCCGTTACCTTTTGAGTAATCTTTGGAAGTAATAGCTTTAATAGTGGTGCAACAAGCTTTGCTATCATTTCTTTCCTGCTAATTTAAAAATGGATTTCTTAATGGAAGTCCATATCAGGTCATCCCATTCACTTGGGCTGAGGGCCACTATTTTATCTATTGCTAATAAGCATATTAATACATATTCCCAGTTTGAAATTACCCAGTCCATTTATTTCTCCTTATTTATTAAGCCCATTGCCTGTAAGTTTTGCCATTATTGATATTGTTTGATCCATTCTTGAAAGTATTTCATTCATGTTCTGTCTGTTTTGTTCTCGTTCTTGTTTTGAATTATCAATCAATTTTACTATTATATTTTCAATTCTATTATGGTTATCTGCAATCTGCTTCATTAAATTATTTGCCATCCATTGAAATAACTTTATTATCGCATAAGAAACACAGCCAAGCATCATTACAGGCAATCCAAAGCGTTCTGCAATCGCCATCCATGATTCCACTACCCATGCTCCCTCACTATATCAGCAAGGCGATTTGCACGTTCTGGTGTCTGCTTTGCCCATAAGGAATCAATTAATTCTGATGCACTTAATTGAAACTCTTTGTTTTTCATGTGAGCTATTGCCTTTTTAAATTTACAAAATCCTGCAAATCCCATCTGAAAACACATTTCAATTATCACGCCCTGCACCTCTGGTGGCATTTCTTCATACCAATCCAGATCATCCAGGAGCTTTAAATGTAATTTAGAAATCCTTCCAGACAGGATGTTTAACGACTCTTCTTCAGTTAGCCAGGTTAAGCCGTGTCCAATCGTCCAAACTCCCTCAGAACATTGATATGGCTTACTCCTGAAGCCTTCATTTAAAGCTATACGTTCTATTAATGCCTTAAAATCAGGCAACTGGTTCAGCTTTCTTTTTTTCTTTCTTTTCAGGCTCTGCTTGTCCGTTTTTACTTTCTTCTTGCAATTTAATTGTATCTTCATAGCCTTTAATTAGAAACTCTACTTCACTTGTTTCTCTTCTTAAAAGTTCAAGACGATTCTTGAGTTCTTTTATTCTACTCTCCATTATTCTCTCCTTGTTATAGTTTTTTGAAATCTTCGATTGCTAGTGCCAATCCATCAGATTGTGCTTTTGCCTTTGCCATGTCGTTATCATAACGAGCTTTTTCACGTTCTAAATCTTGAAGACTATATTCACTCTTACTATCAGCATTTGCTACGCCTGTATTAGAATCATAAGATTTAGATACTAATGCTACAAATTCACGTTCTACTTTTGCTCTTGCTGCTTTTGCATGTGTTGTAATATTACCATCATCATCTACAACCTCTTCCACAGCAGCTACAGCTTCTTCCGTAGTTTCTTTTTCTTTTCCTAAAGAAACTTTACTTCCTGACTTTAATGAACTATAATTTGACCAATTCATTTATTCTCCTATGTTATTTGTTTTTAAGTTCTTCTACTTGTGCTGAAAGTTCTTGTATTGCCTTAACTAATGGTGGTACAAGCTTTGAATAAGCAATCATTTGCTGAGTATTACTTTCATCAATTTCAACAATATCATTATTATTATCGTAACTCATATTGCTTAATATCTCACCAACTTCTTGAGCTATAAATCCTGTTCTACATTTGTTTTTATCTAATTCATCAAGAACTCTTGGCTTTCTATCATTTTTATACCAATTCATTTCTTTCTTTAAACTTTCATCATAATCTGCTGGTTGTCTTTTCTTATATTCAACAGCTCTTAATTGATTGATAAAGCCTAATCCAAGTGATGAATCCTTAATATCTTCTTTTATTCTTGCATCAGAAGTTTGTACAGTTGCACTTCCAGCATATAATGTAGCTCCAACATCATCTGCTGCATAAACTCTTGTTGTAGCAGCATCACCAATAACTGCATAATTATCGCCAACTCCTGTTGCCCCAGAACCTATGACCGTTTGATTAGTTCCATCGTTAGCACCTGGGTCTGTCCCATCGCCAATACAAGTATTATAAGTCCCAGTTGTAATAACATCTCCACTATTTGAACCAAAACATGAATTATTAGTACCACCAATTATTGCACCACCAGCATCCCAACCAACAGCCGTATTTTCTCCTCCAGTACACGCATCTAATGCAGTTGCACCTACTGCTGTATTATAACCACCAGTTTGATTAGCTAATAAAGTATTATAACCGATAGCAGTATTTTTAGCACCTGATGTATTAGCATAACCAGCACTATGACCTATTGCAACAAGATAGTCAGCAGTAGCCGAAATAGCACTCGATGCTGCATTATAACCAACAGCAACAACACCAGTAAGGTCAGCAGAACTAATAGCACCACCCATAGCATTTTTTCCAATAGCAGTACATTCATCTGTTTGTGTAGTAGCTGCATCAAGAGCTTGATATCCTAAAATAGTATTACCTGCTCCTGCTGTTAGTCCAGTTCCTGCTTGATAGCCTATAGCCGTATTCCCAGCACCCGATGTAAGAGCTGTGAGTGCTGAACTCCCTATCGCTACTGTACCCGTTTGAGCATTTGCAGCTGTAGAATAAAGAGCTGCATTTCCAATGGCTATATTATCAAATACGTTTAAAGTCGCTGTGCCTATATCAGCACCATAAAGAGCAGTATTCCCGATAGCAATGTTGTTATTTACATGGGCATTAGTACCTTCATCCATCACTCTCATAGCCTGATTCCCAATGGCTACATTATTAGTTTCTGACGCACCAGCAGCTCTTAAAGCATCACCGCCAACTGCAACATTGCCTGTACCAGCAGCTAAACTCTGACTACTTTGATAACCTATTGATACATTACTTCCACCAGTAGTCGCTTCTAATGCTTGAACACCTATAGCTACGTTACTATCTCCACAATTACCAGATAAAGCACTATATCCTACTGCTGTATTAGTAGCACCATCATCAGTTCCATCTAAACATTGATATCCCACGGAAGTATTATAACCACCTGTTGTAATAGCAACTCCAGCAGCATACCCCACAGCAGTATTCGCAGCACCAGTTGTAAGAGCAGTAAGTGCAGTTGAACCGATTGCTACAGTTCCACCTGAAGCTAGAGTTGTATTAGCATCACTACCTTTAAATGCTGCATATCCAATAGCAACACAATTTCCTAAATTATCTGCCGTGTCATCCATGTTTGCCATTGCACTCCAGCCAATAGCTACATTTTTTTCAGAACCAGTAAGATTCTTTAAAGATTTAAAACCCATTGCTACATTATAATTTCCATCTGTATCAGTTGCTAATGTTTCATAGCCAAAAGAAGTATTCTCAGCACCTGCTACCATTAATTTTCCTGCTGATACGCCTACAAAAGTAGTTGAAGCAGCTGTAAGAGCACCACCTGCATTACTCCCAATTAAAACATT
>VTLG01014078.1_pt1 | contig 24826 bp, 25 predicted proteins | sample 4694571 | NCBI WGS metagenome assembly VTLG01 (sample SAMN12604809, study PRJNA352737) | marine metagenome | biome: ENVO:00000447; feature: ENVO:00000209|ENVO:00000569|ENVO:01000036; material: ENVO:00002151; isolation source: viral sequences binned using virsorter ...
TATGGGGTAATTGATTCTCATTCTCAATAAGTATTAGGCTTCAGACATTTTAGTCATTTTTCGCCGGACTTTATCTGATTTACGTATTATCTTCTTTGCAACCTCTCTTGAGACACAGTTTTGCGCCTTTCTACTTAATTTAATGAATTTTTTCTCTGATTTGTTCAACTAATTCCCAATCTTTTGTAAATTTATCCATGCCAACGTCAGTTAACACATGTCCGTACATATGATCGAATACAAGTGGGGGAATGGTACAAATATGAGCACCATTATAGAAAGATTCGGTTACACTATGCACATCTCTAATCGATGCAGCAATAATCTTCGTTTCAACGCCATGTTTAGCGTATAAATCAGCGATATATTTAATTGCTCCGGTTCCTGAGATAGAATTATCATCCAATCTACCTACAAACGGTGAAACGTATGTTGCACCCGCTTTAGAGGCCATTACAGCTTGAGCTGAGTTGAATATAAGGGTTACATTTACACGTATATGATGATTTCTCGATAACTCTCTACAAGCCATCAATCCATCAGCAGTACAAGGTACTTTAACTGTAGCAATATCACCAAACAAATCCGCTAATCTTAAACCTTCGTTAATCATTTGAGGTGCATTACCTACAACCTCCATGCTAATATCTTTCACACCCATTACTATGAGTTCTTGATATACATCATCGGGGTTACGATGACTACGAGCTATAAGAGTCGGATTAGTTGTAATACCATCAATCAATCCAGTACCTAACCTAGTTTGAATCTGGTTAACATCTGCAGTATCTAAGAATATCTTCATGTTAAAGACATCCTCAACGCTTGAGCTAAGGATCTATATCCAGTAGCTACATATATTTGTCCACATACTACTGCTAAAGTAGCTATAGACCAAAAGATATAGTAATATCTTTGTTTATGCTGTTTAGGGGCGGTCATAGTATATATAATAGGTATATCCAAAGATTCTTTGAATATTGGAGGGGGAATAGGGGATATAAGTATTAAGAAAGGAGGAAGAGATGTCTGAAAGACATCGAATCCTCCCTTGAGGGAAAGAGTCCACCCTTCTCTCTCCCTGTATACATGTGTTATGTGTCTAAATCCAAGTAGGGACTGGTTTCTTACCTACTTTACCTCTAGCTTCTCTACGTTGTTCTAAATTCATACCTAAGACCATATGGTTAGCTGCACTTTGTGGATCATCTGTCCATGTGTCTAGGATGTCTCTCCAGTCTTCTTGTTTACGAGCTTTAACTGTTTCATAGGCGGAGATTCCCATTGCATCTGTGAAATACTTGACGCCTTGGGCCAAACAATCCAATCTGTCATCGTGTTTAACAGCTCCTTTCTCTCTACACATACGGGAGTATTGATAGAAAAGCATATATTGAAGACGAAGTTCTGGAGCTTCGTCCTTATTAGACCTATAATCCCATTCAATAACAGAACGGTCAACAATGAGACGATGTTGATTAGTAACTGGCTCCAAGCTATCAATGATACGATCTTCTTTTCTAACGTTCGCACGGACTTCTTCTACATCTATTGCTTGTTTGGTCTGTTGAAGGTGTTTACGGAATAGTTCAGAGACTACACCATCACCAAAGTTCGTTTCTATTACTAATTTCGTTACATTATATTTTTTACAACCTCTAAGAATATTTAGAAGTGTGCTGTCTGAGTATCCATCTCTATAAGCTCGCATTTCATGGAGGTAAAGGAATCCATTCTTTTGGGATATATAAGCGGCAGCTGTTTCATCTGTTCCTCGGCCAGAGGGATCCACGCTACAAATTGTTTCTTGGTAAGGAGTCCATTCTCCTTGTAGTTGCATAGGAGAGTAAAAGTAGTCTCCAGGGAGTCCGACTGTTGGGAGTTCTTTGATGACGTTTTGGGGGTCGGAGCACCATATGCAATTGTCTGGAGCTTGACTAGGGTTAACGCTAGTGACAACCAGATCAGCCATCTTAAGGGGAAACTTTTCCGCATCGCTTAAACTCGTATCTAATTGGAACTGCAACATATAGTTGCTACGACCCATTGAAGCTTCACGTTCCAACAGGTCGTCATTGTTAAATCTATCTGGGTCTGTACATTCCCATTCTTGAGCACCAGAATCGAGGTCTTCCTGGATCTGTGGTGCTAATAATCCGTCGTATTTACTGAGACTTCCTTTACGGGGATATCTGGCGGGCCAAACGAACGGACGGTACGAACGCTCTGCCAACTTACGATAAACAGTAAAAGTAGTCTGAGGAGTCCCGAGATACATAATACGGCTATCACTTTTGGGGGTAAGGATAGATTCAGCTTCCGTACAGAGTTGAAGTAACTTTTCACGCATTAACTCCGTCATGGAGTTTCCAGGCACCTCTATGTCGTCCAAAATCATTAAATCTGCGCGACTTCCTGTTAACTGTCCAGTTATGCCCACCGACTTTACGCTTGGGGCTTGGTGAGGTGAACAGTTTACGTCGAAGCTGATGCGACTCCAGCGTGAATCGTCTGCTTTCGGTTGAAGATGTTTTAGCCATGGAGTTTCAATGATTAGTTTTTGTAGGAAAATGGACATGTTATCTGCTCTCTCTTTAGAGGCAGAGATAATCATTATCTTCTTTTCTTTATCTTTGAATAGAGTCCAAAGAACAAACGCTCCAGTAATCCAAGATTTACCAACACCACGGAAGGCTTGGATCTGGAGACGTTTCGGACCATTTTGTAAGTAGTCAGCAATTGCATACTGGGCACGAGTTGGACTAGGTAAGTCGAGTTGTTCCCATAATGCTTGGAGGAATAGTTTAAAGTCATCTTGTAGGGCGGTTACAATGTTATTCATTGATCCATTTCTTTTATCATTTGTTCAAGTCTGTTGGTTCTCTTTACACCTATTGGATCACCCTTACCTTTTAAGAATTTCTTTTTCAAATTACCAATTAAAAGTTTAGAGAGACTTGTCTTTTTCTTTGTCATGCAGATTTACTTTTTTTAGATTTAGACTTTTTAGCATATTTACCTTTATAACCTCTCCAATCTTCATACCAGTATTTAGGTTTACCAGTCTTAGGATCTATAGGTCCAGGTCTTAATGGTAGTTCTCCACCACTTCCTTTGCCACGTGATATTTTTAAATCTTTTGTTTTTGTCATGAGTTATAGAGTTGTGATGTGGATTACTTCATTGCTGCTAAAATTTCATTTAACATATCATCTGTTGGATTTTGCACATATTCTTGGTACAACTTAAAGGCTTTATATCTTTGAGGTACACTTGCTTTTGCAAACCTTTTTCGTAACGATGCTTGGGCATCATAACTACCAACTATACCGTCCCAATCTTTAGATACACCTTCTATACCATGTTTACGCATTAAAGTATGTATTGACTTTTTATCTAAAGTATGCATCTTCTTAGGTATAGCTACTAAATTCTCAATATTATCACCTAATTTTATACCATCTGCTTCTATTAATTTTCGTAATTGAGTAGATTCTTTACCACTTAACTTATAAAAGAATGGTTCATAAGCTACTATAGAACGTTTGTGATGTATAGCATATTTAGATGTAAACTCTTTAGCAGTACCTTTAAAATTCATTCGTTCCATTAATGTTGCAACATTTTTAGGTGAATCATGAGCAACAACATTTGCAGCTTGTTGTTGTGCTTTAGAAAGGTTTCTATTAAGTGTTGTATTAGCTTGTTCACTCCAAGATCTTAGACTTAATTTAGGGCCTGCACTACGACTCTTCATTTGAAATACTTCACCACTCTTAGGATCAACTAATACACCAATTTTTGTACGTATATCTGATGAGACCCCAGTTTTATCATAGTGTCTTTGTGCAGCATTTCTGTATGCTGTTTCATCAGTCCATTGTTTAAGTCCTTTAAGTCGATTACCGTAATTAGGTTTTCTTATTGCTTCTGCTTGTTTAGTTATAGACTCAGACAACTCATAACCTTGTCGTGTGAAATCATCATACCTACCAAGAGCACTTACTTTAGGTTGCTTTATTTTTAAACCAGCTCTTTCAGCTGTAGATAGAGCTCCCTTTTTAAGTCCAGTACCAGCGTGTCCTGTAATACCACCTTCTAAAAGACTACCTATTGTACCTTTAGCTGTTTTAAAACCTTTATAACCTTTCTTTATTCCTTTAGCACCTATTTTTAATGCCTTTACAGTACCTCCTAAAGTTACTGCATCACCAGCAAATCCACCAACTGTACGACCTATACGTGGATCAACACCTAGTGCACCGGCTATCTTACCACCAGCCCAACCACCTATTTCACCAGTAAGGCCAGCTATTTTAAGAGTATTCTTGATACCACCACCTGCAAGACGTAACATATCATCATGAATACCTTCTTGATCTTTAGACCAATTCCTTACATTCTTAATACCACCACCAATTAAACGAAGAGCATCATCAGTCCAACCTTCCTGGTCTTTAGCCATCTCTTGGACTCTATGAGCAGCACCTATCATAAGGTTTTGGGCACCCTGTTCGACTTTATCAGCGAAACGGGTACCAATATACATTCGTTTAACTTCTGGTTCATCTATAGTTATTGGCATCTATAGTACCTCAACCAACATTATACTTATTAGGGCCTGTAGAGAAGACACTAATTGGCTTCCTCTTCTTTGGTTTTATATTATTCGCATTAAATTTCTTCTCTTTATTCCTATTAATATCACTTTTTTTCGATTTATCTCCACCTTGTTTAGCTAGTTCTAATTCTCTCCTCCGTCTCCATTTATCACTAGAAGCTTTGGTATCCTGCTTATTGCCTGTAGCACCAAGACGTTCCTTTTCAGACTCCCAAGTTCTTTGACCAGCTTCTTTCTCATACTCACGTCGTTGTCTACGTGTCATTACACCGAGCTCTTTACCAGTCTTGTAGTGTCTGGTGAAGACGTTTGTTTTGAGTGGTTCAACTTTTTTCTTTTCAGTTGGTTTTTCTTTTTCAGTACTAATTTTAACTTTATTAGTATTGCTAGACGTTTTATCCTTAGTACTGACATAACCAGGACCAGCTTTAGATCTAGCTACTTCACTACCTAATGCTCTACTAACGTTTTCAATACTCCAAGGGTTTGGTTTATTATTCCCCTTTTTATCACCACCACCTTTGTTTACCTTTTTACTTCCATCATCTTTAGCTACCATTGTTGGAGGTTGAAATTTAGGATTCTTAACTCTCCTACCACGTTTATTTGTGGTAAATTCAGGATTCTTTTCAGTACCCTTACCTATCATTGATTTTTTTCTAGTTTCTGACTTAGTAGTTAAATTAGATTGAAGGTTTTTTACCTTCTTACTAATAAACTTAGCTGCCCCAGAACCTAACGTCAGATTGTTCTTACTGACACCAGTTTTTTTATGGTTTTTATACTGGTACCATTTACCGTCTTTACCTTTCATCCAACCGGTACCGGCTTTGTCATTCCATTGGTACTTGTTATTTGCCATAGTAATTAAGCTTTATGTACTCCGCCTTGACGACGGTTTTTCTTTCTAGACCCTAAAGTCATTGTTGGGTGAGTGATGTCTTGAGGAGTTTTTTTACTCCCAGGTTTGACCATACCTTTGCCGTCTATTTTTAATTTACGAGCTTTAGCTTGTAATTCAGCTCGGTAACTAGGAGGTTTTTTTGCATTAATCTCTGTATTCCTTTTAGCTTGCCGACTAGCTGCATCAGGATTTGCACGTAAGTACTTTGCAGTCTTACCAGGGTTATTTGTGAACTTCCGGCCTTTACCTTGACCTACTTTACTTCCGGCCATACAACCTCCGTTGTACTAATTCAGGATCTACTTTAGGCATAATTTTACTGAGTTTATCTAGTGGATTACCGTCGTATGCAACTCCACTAATATCATTGGTCTTTAACCAATCACAGGCTGCTTTTAAATCCTGTGTTGAAGCCTCGCCACTTTTCACCCTTTTCAGGAATTCAGTTGTAACGAGGTTATGTAATTCATTGAATTGGGTTTCAGTGGCTTTCTTCATTTACTTCTCTCCAGGGAAGAGTGCTAATTTTATCATGGCGACAGCTTTATCGTCTAGGGTGTTCTCAGTAGATGAGACTAAACCTTCTAAAAGGTCTACTATTAATTGCTTAACTGCAGTAGACTTGATAAAGGCGAATAGAACTGGTTTAATTAATACGATCATTTGTTTAGGGGATTAAGTTTCTGCCACCATTTCTTAGGTGGTGGTGGGGGTAGTTGCTTAGCTTGTGCCGCTGCAACTTGTTTTTTAAATGCAGCGATAGGTATTACATCTTGGCACATATGGTATACTCTTGTACCAGGCCTTAACATAAAACCCTTCTGCTGTAATTCAGCACATTTAAGAACTCTAACTAACTCATAGTCAAGTTCCATCTTAGCTTGTTGTCTAGCTCCGATAGCCTTACAACGTTCAATAATAGAACCATCAAGGGGAACCATAAAGTTTAATTGGGCTCCCCAGTTCTCAGCTACAGTATAGCTTTGTTGGTCCATTCTATCATCAAAAGGAGTGGTATGATTGCCCATATAAAATGGGCTAAAGGTCATTGTTGCACCATTACAGGATATGTTTGGCCCGAGGACTTGACGACTCGGAGCTCCATTATTCTGAAATTGTACAGCTTGATTTGTAACATTTCCAGTAGCTGCTGCAACAGGATTTGATACATTTTTGGTTTCTCCTTCATCAGCATATGCTGGTAATACTCCTATTGTGAGAAGACTGATAATGAGACCGTAGTAGAAGTAGTTTCTATTTCTCTTTCGATCTCGGTGACTTCTAGTACTTGACTGGCTGCTCTGGTTATTATCTCCAGAGTGAAGTCTGAACCAGCTGTTGTCATGTTGAATACCGAATCTGAATCCGCTATTCCGCCTGAAGACGTTGAGGTGTGGGTTATGTTGTCTCCTGACCATTTGTTTAATGCGGACCCATAGGTTGTGATCTCGATTGTCTCGGTGATCTCTTGGGTCGTTGTAGTTGTTGAGTTCATCGAGCCTTGGGTGAATTGAGGCGTGACCAACTCTGCTCTTGCTACCGAGGGGGATAACAGTGCTAAGAGTAATAGCCATTTCTTCATTCTTCTTTTTTCTTTGCCATAGGACAATTTACTGGACCTTTATCTTTGGAATTACCTGTAGACAAGCCAAAAGTGGCTAGGGCTCCGGTAAACACAGAAGCCACGAACGTGATATCTGAGTTTCCAGCCTTCTTTATCATAGGTAATTCTACGTAATTCATTGTTATTATGAATCCACTCCAAACAACTACGCCGAGTCTGACGAATGTTCCGAGGATTTGGATTTGGTGTTCTTGGTCTTCTGCGGCGTCTTTGAGTTTACCGAGGAGTCCTTTTTTTTCTTCCTGTTTTCCTTCCATTTATTGACTTTAGCTTGTAGTTGTTTCTGAACCTTTTTCTTAATAGGTTCAAATAAAGATTGAGTAACAGTTGTAGTCGTTACGGCTATTACAGCTGTTGTTACCGCAGTTACCACTACCGCTGTTTCCGGTACTGGCATTTGTATATCAATAACTGGTATCTTTAATTTTGGTTGTTCTGGTTGTTCTGTCTTCTCTTCCTTCTCCTCCGCCTGTGTCTCCTCAGGACGTTCTAAATCAGCTGGGGGTATGACGATAGGTCGAAAGGCTGGAACGTCCGCTGTAGGCTGTCTCAGGTACATCTGAGGGATGTATAGAGATTTAGGTAAGTCAGGTCTTGGGAGGTTGATAGACATTAGGGTTTAGTAGGCCATGTAGGCTTTCTAGGGTCGGATGTATTAGCTGGTAAATCTCTTAGATCCTTTCTATATTTTTTCATTTCATCTGAAAGAGTATTATCAGATAAAGCAAGATAATCTGTATCTCTTAGAAGCTTTCCTCTGTGGCTTCTTAGATTTTTCCATGCTATTTCGGTACTTACTGGTGGATGAGTATCAGTATCTTCAACAACTGTAATCTCACCTGTTTGTAGATTGTGTATTTGTTTTTTACCCATAATTAAGCCTCCAAATAACCGATTGCATAATCACCATCATCAAAGGTACCAGTTCCATTATGGAATTGCATTTGAAGCCTTTCTAAAGCTCCAGACAAATAAATCTCACCAGTTAAAGTAATTCCATATGCAGTTGGAGCACCAGTAATTGAACTTAAACTTTGAAAACATGCTCCTTGTGCATGGTATTTACCTGTATCCCATTTAGTTAAAATGAGATGACCATGGTAATAACCATCATGAGCTGTAAAAGCATACGGACCTAAAGGTATATTATCATCGCCTGTGTTAACTTCTCCATTATCATTATCCTGCATATAAGCAGATAAACCTCTACAAGCACCAGAGGAAGTAACAATACCACTACTAGGACCGGCTCTCAGAATGAAATTATCTTCATTTGAAGAAGCACATGATACGTGATTATAAGTTAGAACAATCATTACTGCTGTAGCAGGTATACCAGTAATTAAACATGTAGTTCCTGTTCCAACACTTGTGCTATCTCCTTGAGTCCATTTTGATCCGCCTGTACCCCATTCAGGAGCCGTAGCACCTGAGTTCATTATTAAAGCTTGACCTGCTGAACCTTTAGCTAATCTAATATACTGTGTACCGTTATAGTACATTACATCGCCTTGAGCATCAGAACCAATTTTTAATTTACTTGGTGTTACTTCACCACTAGAACCTAATACTATATTAGAAGTTCCTGTATTACTGGAATGGCTTAGTTCATTATTTTTAATTTTAGTCATGATTTAGGAAACCTCTCTTTTACAGCTTTGATACCTAGATACCATGATCCAGTCTTGTCAAGTTTCCCATCATTTATATCATGCCACAGCTGGTCTAATTGATCCCTTATTGGAAGATAACCAGCTTCAACTTTATCAATGACTCTAAAATTATTAGAGTCTCTACTAGTAGTAACTTTACCACCAGCTCTGTGATCTTTATAACTCATGATTTTTTAAACCCATACTTACGGATCTTTATATCTTTTATCTGGGCAGCACTAGCTGAGCTATCTAAAGACATTATTTGAATACCTTGTAATGCACTTGTTCCTGTAGATGAGTTTGTATAGAATCCATGCCCGAAACCTCCCATTGCTTGAACAGCAGTACGGATATAAGTAGGATACCATCTATACATTTTATAATTAGCAGTAGATGCAGGACTATCAATCCAAAGATCACAACTATAATTTTCTCCAGCAGCATTACCTATCTGCTTTCCCATCTGGAACATTTGCGCACTACCATCTCTAGTACTTGCAGCAGTTAATTGGTCATAACTATCTTCGTAGAAAATATTAGTAGATACAAGATAATGAGAACCAGTTTGATAAGATCCACTATGTTTTACCCTGAAAGCCATAATCGACTCATCTGTATTAGGATGGTGATCAGTTATTCTTATTAAAACCTGATCATAGGTGCCATCGAATAGCACTGTATCTTCTACATTGATAGTAGTATCTGTTGAACCAGATAAAGTTTGTTCTCCTACAAATACTAATGATCCTCCAACATCTGTACCCCATTCAGGAGCTGTAGCTCCAGAGTTCATTTTCAGAACCTTACCTGCAGCACCTTTAGGTAGTCTTTGTATACCAGATCCATCCCTATAAAGAATATCACCTTGTGTTGTTAATGTAGTACTAGAGTTAGTTACAGGTATTGTAAGATCTGCATCAGGCAAAGTTACTGTTCTATTACTACCTGTTGAGGGTGTCGCCAATGACACTGATCCGCCACCAGCGGATACTAATTTTACTTTTCCTGTCATAATTAACCACTCCTCTTAGGATATTTATCTTTTACTGCTTTAATAGCAACAGCAAAATCACCAGTTGAGTTAACTTTACCTGCCATAATATCCCGGTATAGTGCATCTAACTGTTCACCTATATCAGGGTATTCATCAGCTCGATCCCATTTATGAGTATCAATAGCTGCTTTAAAATCAGATTCTGTTACAGCTGCTATAGCTGACTCAGAAGGTTGACTGTATTTTGAATGGGACCAAGCTACAATCTTTGCACCTGTCCCATCATCTTCTATTACTACTCCTTGCCAGTCGTTTTTATTCATAAGATCTGGACATAAAGTAGCTACTTTTTGTGAGTATGATATTGCCATAATTAATTCGTGTCCACTTTAAATGCTACTAAACGAGGCCTATAGAGGCTTCTACTTCCACCTCCAGTGTGACGACACCAGCACTCAATATAATCAGTTGATCCGTTAAATGATATCAATGTACCGTTACCCATGTAGAAACTTGGGTGACTAGTACCACCCCAAGGGCTTTGGTATATATCAATAGCACCGGTATCTTTGTAAGAGTGACCTCCATTACCATTTTTACGGAACTCATACTTTATCTCTAAGTCAGAGTTACCTGAATTCATCATCGCCTCAAATTGACAGAAATATATCCCTGCTGTTGTAGGTTTAAATCTGTCAGTAGTTTCATCCCACAACCCTTCATCAGTAAAACCTCGTTTATCCATATGAACTTTAGTCCAAGTACTATTAGCTATAGATAGTTCACCATCATCATGATAAACATAAAGGCAAGGTCCAGCTGCTCCACCTGCTGGTGCTGCTTCAAAAGCTGGTGGTGATCCTGGTCCTGTAGAAGTTAACAGTTGACCATCTGTTCCTGGTCCAACTGCTATGGGATTACCTGATGCATCCCATGTAATAATCTGACCATCTGTTCCACCAGCTAATTTAGCAAGTGTTATTTGATCATCTGCAATATCTGCAGTTTGGATACTATTATTAGGTAAACCACCTGCACTCAGTCCGGTGATTGTTCCATCACCATCAATTGTAATTGCCATAAGTTAAACCACCGTCCATACTTCTCCGGCACCAACGGTGACGGTTTTACCTGCTGCTACGGTTATAGGTCCGAAGCTACCTGCATTTTTGTTATTTGTTATTGTATAATCATCACTCACTGTTTGATCATTCTCCCAGAATACTGAATCAGTTCCTGGTCCTGTGGCTCCTCCACCAACAGCACCCCAGGCTCCTCCTGCATATCCTTCGAAGGAATTACTATCAGTATTGTACCTAAACATACCGTTAGATACAGCAGGAGTAGAACCACCTGTTGGACGTTGTGCATTAGTACCAGCTGGTAATCCTAAAGCATTTGTACCGGTCATTTTATTAGAACCGTCCAAAGCAACTTTAGTTGGGTCAGCTGCTGAGAAGACACCTCCTGACATTAAGGCATTGATCTTATCTTCGATAGCTGCACAAGTTGCTATATGTGCATCACTATCTAACCAAGTTTCAGAACTATTAATTGTTTCAGTAGTATCATCCCAGATGTTACCAACGTCTCTTACTAGTTCTTGTGCAGTATAGAGAGTTTGGTTAAAGTCATTGTTTAAATCTTGTGCTCTAATAGCAGATCCAGAAAAGAATTCTGATTGAAGATTATCAATGTTTGTATCACGATAAATTCTAATAGCTACTGAAGTTTTAGGTGCTCCACTAGCTTCTTGTGTAGAAGTTGCACCACTTGAGTCAGCAGTGAAATTAATTTGGGTAGCGTTGGCTAATTCGAAATTTGTTGTTGCGACCTGATTAAGAGTTACCTTAATATCAGTGTCTTCTAAATATGGGAATGTGAAGGAATAAAGTCTCAGAGTACCATTTCCTGTATAAGTATTTTCAGTTACTGCCATAGTTACCTATTAGTCATTTCAAGTAATTGTTTTGCTTCATTAAGTTGGGTGCGACCTAATTCAGGATTTGCTATTGTATTATGTTTGGCTGCTTTTGTCTTCTGACGAGCCCTAATTAATGCCATTACTTCAGGACTACTCCTCATCTCAGCCCATGCTCTTCTTCTTGCCTGTTTAAATATATTATGTATTAATTTATTATGTCTATAATCCATAGGATTCTTTTGTTTGAATCCACTCATTAAGTCATATTCCATCTCAATTAGAGATTGTATAACTCTTGGATCATCTGCTAATTTACTTAACTTAGCTTCTACATTTTGTAGTCCTATTAGTCTTTGGAATTCAGATCTAATATTATTATTATCTGCTAAAGAAGTACCATCAGGTGCTGTTAATGTAGATACACGAAGATCGTAGTTACTATTCATTAACAACTGTCTACCTTTAGAACCATCAAAGTTCAAAGATATAGGACTTATAGCATTATACATTCTAGTTAGTGGATCCCAATCACGTATTGGTCGTCCAGTTAATATATCATACTTAGTCGGTAATGAACTAGAACCTGCGAATGCCTCCATATATAGGTTTCTATTTCTAATCTGATCTGCAAATCCAGAGTTCAACTCCTTCATACCAGGATTAATAACTTTACCTATTTCATTTCTAAGTCCAGCTAAAGGCATTGTATTGTTCATTAAACCTGCAGCAACCTTCTCTAACTTCTTAGGATCTTTACTGAATAAACCAAAGAGTTGTTGTATACCTTGTAGGTAAGTTTTAGTTACCATACCTTTACTGATAATCATCGCATGAGCAAGTAAGCCTTGTTCAGCCCACTCATCTCCCATTAGTCTCTGGTTATCACCTATATCTGCTACTGCAGCTAATACGTTAGAGAATGGTTCAAAGGCTTCATACCCGACCCATACATCACCTAACTTAATAGAACGTGGTACCCAACCTGCTGCTTCCCATACACGACGTGTAGCAGGGTCAGCCGGCCCATTACCTGTTAAACCACCAGATAGATACTGTTGTCCTGCCATGAAGATAACACTAGATCCCATAGCTAAACGACCAGTCTGTAGGGCTTTAGCATTCATTAAATCTTGAGGAGTTTCAATACCATACTTAGCTACATTAGTTAGATCCTCAGGGTTAGCCCAAGCTATATCGTTAAATTCTTTAACTAAGAAGTTGAATCCAGGTATATGTTTAAATGATAATTCCAACCCATTAATACCAGTTCTAGCAAATAGATAGAATGGTTTCAGTAAAGGTTGTTTGTTGAATACATCATCCAAAGACTGTCCTAATGGACCTAGATCTTTAGTTAGAGTTGCTTCTCCTCTGGCATATTTAAGCATACTATCATTGATACCACCAGTTTCAGGATCAAAGATTTCATTATATAACCTACCTTCATACTCTTTAATTAGATTAGGAGTAATATCAGGTATTACACCTGACTTTTGTGCATCAAATGCTGCCATCATTGCCTTCTCTTTAGCTCTCATTCTAGCTAAAATCATAGTGAAGGCATCATCAGTAGCAGCCATTAACTTAGTTGAATAAGTAAGGAATCCGTTCTGATTAGCAGAACGTGCTAAATTGGTTACACGGAATGCTGCTTGTTCTCCTGCAGTTCTAGCAGGATCTTCAGCCCAGAATCTAACAAGATCCCAATGTTTATCACCTACTGTATACTCAGCATATCTTGATTTAACTGTGGATAAATCACCTGCCCAGTAACTATTTAATCTACTAAAGAAGTATTCAAATGCCTCTGGGACTGCTTGTACCATAGCATTAGCAGTTGCCAAGGATTGTTTTAACATGGAAGTATCTTTAAATCCAGAACTAGCGAATTGTATAGCACCTCCTAAAGACTGTGCCATAGGACGTGTGAACACAGCACTACCTGTACCCATAATTGCTCTTACAGGAGTCTTAGGACCACTTAGGATACTGTGTATCATGACACCTTGAAGTTCTTTGATCATCTGTCCGGTTTGTTTCACACCGGCAATTTCACCTCCCATTAACTTCTGGCGCATATAGATATCAAAGTCCTGCCAATTACTAATCTTATTGGACATCGAGAACGCTTCTAATACAGCATGTAAGAAGTCATCTGTAGGATCCAGTCTTGCTAGATCCAGCATCATATCAACTTGTCCTTTAGTATTAGTGTGTAATTCTGTTAGTGCTTGATTAAGTAGTTTCCTACCACCACGTTGTGCTGCCATTTGTCCTGCAGCTTCACTTAATAAGAACCTTGCTCTCTTTGTTTGTTCAAGTCCTACAATAAGATTATCTCTTATATATTTCAGTGGGCCACCTATATCGTCTAAATCAGCTATACCTATTAACTCTCTAGAGGCAATAGCTCTATCACGTAGTTGTTTGAATAATGATTCTTGTATTAAATCACCAGCTATAACATCTTCTACACTCCATGATTGGAATTCACCTTGACGGTTCATAACATCAGCTTGTATTGGTCCCCAGAATTCTTCTGGAGTCAATTCACCAGCATTACGTCCACCAAGTACTTCTTGCATTCTTGCGAAAGCATCAGTAAATCCTTGTTCTAGTCCTTTACCTTTGGCTTCTAACTCACCTATTAAGGCTTGGAATCTAGGGTCATTGGACATTTCTTTTACTACTGCAGGTGTCAAACCTTTAAGGCCTGATCCATTATTAGCTACTGCTTCTGCTGCAGCTGGAGTGATGAGACTATCAGTAGATCCTAGTTCAGCACCAGGTTCCTTATCTATACGTCTCAAAGAATCCATTATATTCCAAGCACTAGCAGTTGAGTTAGGTGCTCCCTGCCAAGGATCAGTAAGAGGACCATTCTTATGTGCTCCAAAACCATTTTCACCTAGTTCTACTTTTGCCTTTTCAGTTATTTGATTACTTATACTTTCTACACGTTCAGCTGATTTACGACTAGCTCTTGCTATATTAGATTCACCTGGAGGTGTCCAAGATCTAAACTTACCGCTACGGTCTCTCTTTTGAACTAGAGCCATTTGAACTATTTGTTCTTCAGGTGATAATTGATTAAAATCTATACCTTTGTTAAATAGTTTCTGTGTAGTTACAGCTCTTAAATTAGCATCTACAATTGACCTTGCAGTTTCTTCTGCTTTAATTCTTCTATTAGTATCAATTTTATCAACCTTCTGCATAGTATGTCGGTCTGTTTTTCCGACTACTTTTAATTTACCTCTTCTACGAGCAATAGCTTGCCATGTAAAATCAGCAACTAGACCAATACCAGCACCTTCAGCGACGTTTTTAACGGTCTTTAATGCTGGATGATCAGCGTCATTAGTAGTTAAAGGTGTATCAATAAAACCAAATCTATCTCTTATTACTTGTAATCCGTTAGCATCTTGAGAGTATTCAGAGAACATGTCTGATACTACACCGACTGAAGCACCCTTAACTAGAGTGTTACTACTGAGTAGTGTAGCACGTGTTGCAGCTCCTACCATACCGGTAGCTTTACCGGCTTTACCAGCCCATCCTAGGACAGGTATAGCCATTGTACCGAAGTGTACACCACCACGTAACATACCACCCCACCAAGTTTTAGTTATGGGGTTCAGACTATTACCTAATGGATTCCAGTCTGGTACATATCCTCCTTCTTGTTTAGCTTGTTCAGCCATCTCACCAGTAGCCATATCAAGGATACGTTCTGGTGCGGTTAAGATAGAACTAGCAGTGTCTCTAACACCACCTGCTAAGGCATTTTGTACTTCTTTTAAATTTTCTTTAAGACCGAACTCGGAAGCATCTTTAGCAGAGTGAGAGTCTTTTACTTCAGCAGCACGTTGTTCTTGTTGTTGTAATTCAAATTGTTCTTCTTCTTTAAGTCTCTTTTCTTCTGCGAGTTGATTCTCGTTGAATTCATCCGCAGATTGATTCATTTCGTTATATAGATCTTCATCGAAATATGAATTAGACATTATGCAACACCTCCCCAAAGAAAGTTAGAATTGTAAAAAGATACTTCTTCGGTGGGTTCAACGTGTGGATAGGGGCCTGGTACCTTTAAATGATTGAATAATATATTTTGTATTGCAGGAGTCATTAGAGTATCAGGGTTTAAATTGGAGTCACCATAAGCGTTTAATAGTTGTAAACGTGTGAATTCATATCCAGTGGCAGTTGAAATTTCACCACTTTCTAATAAATTTATTACTTCACCTACTGTTAGTTTTTCTATATCTATATTAGTCAATACGCCATTACTATCTTTCGAATCATACTCACCTTTTTGGTATGCAGGTTTCTGAAGATCTAAGTTAATACCTTCATTATCAATACTAACTCTAACTGATCTTGTATCACTAGGAAGTCTAACAAGATTATTATTCTCACCTAACTTTTGGGTGACTTTGACTTCCATAAGAGGTAAGTCTACCCTACCACCACTTTGAAGGACGGCAGCCTTTTGAGGTGAGATTTGAGCATGTTTAGCAAATAATTGAATAGAATCAGGGATTTCATAGCCTTCCGGGAATGACTTACCATTTCTTTCCCATACTTTAACCATGGCCTCTACATCTGATTCCAGTGCCTTTATAGGTACACTAGGATCCCTATTATTAGCCGCAAACTCCGTCCTCATTTCAGTATGTGTAGAATTGCTTTCTGGGTTTGCAATTGTCGGAAACTTATAATCACCCCTGTTAATTTTCTCATATACCTTAGCTAATGCATCTTCCTGAGCTTGCTCTTGGGGTACTCCATTAGTTAAATTATTCTGATAAATTTTCGCAAAATCTCGTTTAGCTTTTTCCTCAGTCCAGATCTTCATACCACCAGGTTCTCCAGGAGCTGTGGAAGCTAGATAGTCATTAACAAAACCTTTAATAACACTATTACCAGATTTTACAAGATCTGCATTAGGAACTTGCGAACTTGAAGCTACATATCCTTTATCTCTAAAATGTTGTCGGACTGCAGGTGATGCATTTCGCATCATTTCCTCAGTTAGTTTTCCACCTGAGACTTGTCTAAGATGTTCTAAAGTTTCCTTAACATACTCATCGTCAAAGTTCTCAGCATGTAACATTCCAGTAAGTATTGGCCAAGGGTTTTGATGAGTCTCTGATTGCCACTTTCTACCAATTTCCCAAAGCTGTTCTTTAGGAATTATAGCACCATTATTAGCGTCGGAGTATTCTTTAGAAGCTGTTATAAGATCAGTTTCTAGTTGTTTCTTTTGAGCTTTAAGAACGCTTTCTTTAGATAGTTCTTTTTTATAGAACTGATCCCGAGCTGCACCTACAATGTCGTATTCTGATAAAAATCTCTCACCTAAGAATTCACCATAAGTCTGTTTCTTCTTAGAATCAGGATCCATTACTGTATCTAATAATTCTTGAGCAGCATCATGACTTAATAAACCTGCGTCAGCATCTGCCTTTAATTGAGCGAAAACTACTTCTTTTGCCTCACGAGATGGCATCCATTTAGAAGCGTATGCAAACGATTCTTGTACTGCATTATATAAATCCCTAGGATCACCTTTATAATGTACAGTTAAAGTGTTCCGAATATCAGTAACAATAGCTCGTTCTTTAGATGATGTCTGCTCATCCGCAAAATTTACAACATTCTGTGTTTGATATTCAATGATTTGTGGAGTTATATATTTAGCAACAGCAGCTCTGTTAAACCCTTTAAACATCCCTACAAGATTAGCAATGTTTTGTTTATCTATTGCTGCTTGAATTGCAACTGCATGACCCTTTGGCCATTTATCTCTTTCAGCTACTGAATATGATTCACCTAGAGCTGCTATATAAACTGGAGTATTAGAAGTACTTGCAAGATAAGCTGGTATCTGACTAGCGTAATATTGTAATAGTAGTCTCTGTTTATGTGGTCCACTTCTCCAAGGACTTAATCTGGATTCAATTCTGTCTGCAAGATCTACAGTAATTGCTCCTTTTTGATATTGCTCTCCAAGATCAGCTTGTATTGAACCGTCAATTCTCTGTGCTTCTTGTTCTGCTTTATCGTATTTTAATACTTCTTCTAATGCTGGTATCTCACCATTCTGGAATGCTTCTTGGAATTCTATTAAAGCATTTTCTGCATCTCTTTCATCTTTTTGTTTTACATAACCTTCTGCCAAACTCTCAAGAGTTTTAGATAACTTAGTTGCTTTATCTATTCCTGATTGAGCAATGTATTCCCATACTTGTTTGTTGTGAGCGTCAACTGCCTTATATTTATCCTGTTCTAATTTTAAATTTTGTAGGCCTAACGCTTCTTGAGTTTCAAAATTTTGCATTAAAACGTCACGGTTAGCCTTTCTTGCAGCACTTAGATCAGGTAATTTAAGTGGTTCAAATTGACCACCTTGGTCGAAAGTTTCAAATTCAACCTTAGCTTGATACTTTTTAGATTCTGTCATAGTTAACCACCACCGCCTCCACCAAAGATATTACTTCCACTAAGATCAAACCCTGGACTGCTATTACCGAAACCTGTAAACCCACCAACACCTACAGCGGCACTAGCAAAGTCACCGAGGAAGTCACCGACACCATAACCAGGTACTGGCATTGCTCCACCTGGAGCTTGTAAATTCGGTGTTCCACCACTAGCGAATCTTAAAGTTGGTGCGATAGCAACCTTACTCCAAGCATTCATATCTGCTTGTTCATGCTTTTGTGCAAGAGCACCCATTCTAGCTTTAGAAGCTCTTTCAGCACTCATCAAGTTTCTTGCTAACATTTGATTTGAACGTCCGAATTCACCTATTGTATTCATCATATCTGCTCTTCTTCTAGATCTACTATAACCTGATCCACTTCCTCTTGACGCACGAGCTACACCTGCAGAACGCATCAATTCTTTTTGCATTTCATTTCGTTTAAATGCAAATTTATTGTACATCTCTTCAGCTCTAGCTGACTCAGCAGCGAAGGCAACATTCCCAGCTTTGTTATTTAAAATTAGCTGTTCTTTATACTGATTTAACTTTTTATCATAATCAGAAACTGTCGCCTTATTATAGTAGTCAGCTGACTGTTTCGCCATTTCTGCAGAATAAGCAGCTTGGGCAGCTTGATTAGCAAATGCTCGTTGCTGTTCAGCTGCCGCATGTGCTGCTTGAATCTTAGCAGCTCGTCTTTTACTTTGTCCGCTAAAAAAGCTCCCAGCCATGGATAAGGCCATTGGGGCTAGTAACATAATTTATACCTCCCTGTTAGTTATGCACGTTGATAGAATTTTTTGTTGTATTTTCCTTCCCATGTCATTCCTAACAGACTGACTGGTAGAGGTGTATCCCCTATTATACTGAGTGAAATATTTTCATTACGTTGAAATACTGCTACATCATGAACACCTTCGGCAGCCATTGCAACGTCATTTGCTGTATATGTATACGGCATGATTGCACTAACTGTATTCGATCTATTTGGTATACCAGTTAAATTAACGTTATACTTAACAGGTCCACTAAGACCAGTTGAAACTTTAATACGGTGTATAATTAAATCTGATGTATAATCATTTTTAGATTGTCCTTGTCCACTACTGTTTACATATAGTTTAGGAAGGTCAACTGTCATTGTATAGATGTACCCAATAATAATATTCTTACCTCTATAATCTCCTGCAATATCTACATACTGATCAGGTGAAGAACCTGCTACTGTAGGGTATAATATACTACCAACTGATGCTTCAGTAGCACCAAGAGTACCACCAATATAACCACCTAATGCAACAACAGCCAGTGTTTTACCTGCATGGTGTGTGAATGGTAAGTATACTCTAGTTACATCTAAAGTACCTGTAGAAGGATACTTTCTATACGGGTTAGCTGCATACATATCCATACATACATCAGTCTTTTCACCTGTAGGTAGAGTAAGGAATCCTGTATCACTAGCCTGTCTAAGGTCGATAGAGTTGATTGATACATTAGTACCATCAGATACTACTGCATAAAATGTACTAGTATCAAAGAATTGATCAACTAATGTACCTGTTAAATCCCATTTATACCACGTAGAAGCTTTCCTTCCCTCCACATTTTGAAGGAAACGATATTGATATAGAGTACTAGTACCTGTATCACCAAGTGAAATCATACTCATACCAGGTGATGCAGCTACATTATCAATAGTAGAAGGTACGAATTCAGGTACAATACCTGTTGTATTAAATGTACTTGGAGGATCAGTTGTACTAATATTAGCAATTTCAAATAATCTAGTCCATAAAGGAGACTTAGATATAAACGCTAATGAAGACCCTAAATCTACAGCAGGTACATGTGTATCACATTCGAAAGAAGATAGTGTATTTACTTTTGCTGTCTCAGGACTTAGTAAGTCTGAATCAGTTGATAATAGAAACTGTTCATTCTCACTGAACATAACTAAACCAGCACTTGTTGTCCTAACATAGTTAAGGAATACAGGTTTAGTTGAGGATGCTGATATATCAATAGGATCATCTGCTACTGCAATCTGTGCAGAACCTGCAAAGAAATCATAGAAGGATCCTGCTTTACTAAGTATAACGTTACCACCACTTAAGAAACCAAAACGGTTTCTAAAGAAGAACATATTTCTAATAGTATTACCTACAAACGAAGGCATAGGATTAGTAAGGTCATCTCCTACATCTCTATTCTCCCAAGATATTGGTCTAAAATGAAATGTTCCATCTGCTTCACGTGAAAGAACGTGTGGCATAGTTAATGGATCTAACTTATAACTAAGATCAGGTGCGTTAGTTTCTTCCCATGCACCAGGTCCAGAAGCAGCATCGTTTGATGTTACGAACTTAACCCACAAATCATCAGCTTGAATATTTTCACTATTAACTATTTTTAGTTTAAATCCATTCTGACATTGTGTAGGTAAGCTGCTTATATCTGATGCTTTATCAGTAAATGAATATATAGCATTATCTGATGGACCACCTGCGACCTTAATAGATGTTACTAGTGTTACATGTATACCACCACCAACGGCAGTAGCAACACAACTAGCAGCAGCACCACCGGCACCGTTTATATTAGTTACTAAATTTGAAACTATTGTAGGGATGTCAGCATCACCTGCTGTAGCGTCTTGTGCTGTTGTGTAACTGATAGTCACACCGTTTAATATTACTTCGTATTTAGAATTATAAGCACCTACATATATAACAATGAAAGCATCAGTACTTAAAGAATCCACTTTATCAGATGTAGTCTGAACTGTTCTTGCTTTATTTAAAACATAAGTGAAATCATTTAGTGTTAGTAATTCTATATCATCCGCAGATGCACCTCTTAAGTATCCTTGATGTGGGATACTAGCAATAGCACATGTATTTAAATCTTGAACATAACCTGAACTACCATCACCTAAAGCATTTGTCTCAGCAGTTACAGCATTGTTATATGCTGTCTGTGCTGTGTTCATGTTATTAGTAGCTGTAGTCAACTCAGAAGCTGTGTTGGCTGCTACTGTAGTTTCTATTAATTCATATACTCTATAACCTTCAGATGCAACTCTTGGGTGTTCATCTGTCATATCTCCACCTACTTCATAGGTCAATGCTGTGACTTTAAACGTAGCATTTCCCCCACCACCTGATACTGTTATAATTTCATCTACCTTATAACCAGTTGTAGATGTCGTACCACCTGCTGTTGCAATTGTAACTAGTTGATCTATAACTCCACCTGTTACAGTATAAGTTACAGTCAACCCAGTACCTGAACCATTTGAAGTTGTAGCAGCAGTAGTTGCACTATACCCTGTACCACCACTAATACGTTCTAATGTAAGAACTGGTCCTGAGATAGTACCGTCGGACATACTCTTAACATCTGCTACTGAGGTACCAGCGTTCCATTTAACAACAGTCCAAGTATCATTAGCACCTGATTGATATTTATATATACCAGATTTCAGTTCTTCTTTAACAGTACCTAATCCAGTATCATAATCAAATTGTGTGTCCCAATGAATTGCTCTGGTTGAAGTTTGACCATCATTTGTTTCAGCAAATATAGCTTGTTTCGCATTTAAATCTTCAGTTTTTGTAGCAACATCAGTTACTGCATTATTATAAGTATCTAAATCTGTTTTTAAATTAGTATAAGCAACGTTGTCTGCACCTGGACCACCACTGTCATCTCCCATATCAACGACACGTGGACTTCCGTCTGTTAAACTCCAGACTTTAAAAGTATTACTTGCAAACTCTCCTACATATTTTTCTTCTTCATCTCTTAATATAGAGAACCATTTACCATAAGTTTCTGCTTTAGTAACAGTAAGTGTTATTGCTGCACCACCTCCACTTCCTAAAGCAGAATCAGCGATGGTTAATGTATCACCTACAACATAACCTTTACCAAGATTGGCTGCTATGATACTTAAACTATCAGCAGTAGTAGCGAAGGTATGTTTAGTAGATACAGTTAAGACAACGTTAGCAGCACCGCCACCTCCGAGTGAACCGTCAGCTATAGTAATAGTTTCACCTACAGCATAACCTGAACCACCTGTCTTACCATTTCTAGTATCTAAATCAACAGTAGGTTTTCCCTCTGAATCTACTACAACTTTGAAGTCAGCTCCTGTACCAGAAGCACTACCAGCTGCATTAGCGATATAATATGTACCAGCTGTTCTATTACTAGCTGCAACACCATTGTGTGTAAAAGCTGTGACTTCACCATTAGCTAAAACATGTACGTGCCATTTAGAGTCAGAACCTGAACCACCAGTAGCAGCGACTGACGAGTATCTTCCTGCAGTACGACTTGAATCACCTACACCATTATGTGTAGCTGCACCTACAGTAGTAGTTATATTTTCAGCATTATGTAAATTACTTACAAACTTACCACCTGGTCTTTTTAATAGACCCAAAGCATAGTCAGGGTATGTGTTTATAGAATCTTTAAGTTGAGTGGGTACTTTTTTCTTATCCGGTTGTTGTGATATTCCATTTAAAAAATTTGGAATATGTTGTGAAATTGTACTCATCGTTGTAATGCAGCAAAAGGTTGGTAACTATTGTGATAATCTTCAGCATCTTTCCAACCAAAGATTGAGTAGTCACCCTGTGCGGTTTCATGTTCTAAAGCAGTAGCTCTAGTAGCTACTTCATTCTCTTGTAATAATGCGTATAATGCTTGATCCCCTACCATTCTAACAGCACATAATCTCGCTGCTCTTGCAGTTATATATGATTGTACGGCAGGTGGTATCTCACTGAATTCCCAATACCATATAATATCACACGTTAATTCACGTGGATCGTCACCATCTTTCCATTCATATGTATGTTCATTCCTGTCATACAAGAAACCTTCACGTCTTACAGGATTGAAATCATCAAAATGTTGATATCTGTGTGTATCTATAGATAGAGCGTTAGTAGGGTATGCTATTTTAAATGTGTTAGCATCTGCTGTCAGTTTGTAATGACGTTCTGTATTGAACGACCAACCTTCAGCTTGTACAGTTTTATTAACTTCTCTAAGTGTGTTAAGTACTATAGAAACTTCAGGGTTCTGAAGGTCTAAGGTGGTGACAGGAGCCTGTCCCACTGAGCTTAATATTTGATTAACAGCATCCAGTTCTGTGGACACAGCATAAGTAGGATAGGCCATATGAATTTATGTGAATAAAAAAAAGGAGGGTCGTGAAACCCTCCCATGAGTAATGTTAAACACCAGTGATGTTACACTCGGGACCAGCATAAGCCATCCTAAGATTTTTTGTCACTGATTTAACAGCGGAATCTGCTTGGTTTGCTGTACTACCAGCTGCCGTAGCAGTCCATGTTTTTGATACGGAAATACGTTCTGCATCTGTTGTGCAGACACCGTTGTTTCCTTTTGCAACTGATGCTGCCATGTAATTTTACCTCGTATTGTTAAGCGACTTTACCTATAACTCTTCGGAATGTTTGACTATCATTTCCGTCAGTTGATATTTGCAGTGTAGTTCCTGCGGCTGCAAGAGCTGCGGTTGTGGCTAATTCAAAAGTATCAGCTGACATCTTTTCAACATAGAATGAGGTTCCATCGGCAACTGTATCCGAAGATCCAGTAACCAATGCAGTACCACCTTCTGAGTGATAAGTAACTACATCGCCGGTTTCCAAACCATGTGCAGTAGATGTAAGTACACCTGGACTTGCTTCTGTTATAGCAGATTGAGCAATTGTCAGTGTAGTGTAATCATCTGCAAGGACTGATCTACCGTGTTCAACACCTTGAAAAGGGTCGATTGTAGAAGATACAACGCCACCAACGGCAGCGTTTTTAGTAACTGTATGTGATGTTCCTGGCACTAAAGGCATAGTTTATACCCCCTTAGTTATTCAAGAATTCAATCGCAGCAGCAGGGTTCAAAGTTCCGGCTCCCATAGCCAAACGGCCTAGGATTACGTCACCCTGATAAAGGACTGACACATCGCCAGAAGTTACTTGAACTTGAGGTCCGATTGCTTCTACAACACCAGCTACATCTTTCTGATAGATAAGACCGCAGCTGTTAGCGAAGTCACCAGAGTAATCGTTGTTCTCACCAGACTGAGAGTTAACAGTACCTGCCAAGAATGGTAGGTTGTTAGAACGTCTGATTTGAATTCCAGCTATCTCATAGAGACCTTCACCAGATTGTAGATTACCCTTATTGTTACCGTAGTCACGGTTAAGGATATTAGTAGATACCTGAGAGACTAGAGAGTAGTACTGTCTTGGAGATAGTACAGCTGTACGTCCCTGCTTAGGTACATTCTTTTCATCGAGAACAGAAGCTGCTTCGAAGAATCCATCCACCAATGCTTGAGCGTCATACTCTTTATTAGCACCTAGTTTGATCTGGGTACCACCTGGTTCAGGACCAGGAGCTGCAGTGATTGGATGTGATGCGCGAGCTGCTAGAGCAATAGTACGGAAGATCTTCTTGTCATATGCTTCAGCTAGAGCGTGACCAATCTTCTTGGAGATCTCTCCACGGAGGGAGTAGTGAGCCAGAGTTTCATCTAGGTCATATACAAATGCACTAGAGATGAGAA
>VTLG01005310.1_pt1 | contig 24809 bp, 53 predicted proteins | sample 4694571 | NCBI WGS metagenome assembly VTLG01 (sample SAMN12604809, study PRJNA352737) | marine metagenome | biome: ENVO:00000447; feature: ENVO:00000209|ENVO:00000569|ENVO:01000036; material: ENVO:00002151; isolation source: viral sequences binned using virsorter ...
AGATTTTAAAAATGCACTACGTTCCTTGATAGCTTCGGAAACATATGTGCTGAGATTATTTCTCTTAACGATATCCGCTAATAGGACACCGCCAGAGTAATTCTGAAACGGAGCAGCCATTCAGATTACCTATAAAAAGTTTTTTGCGATACCCTAATCACAGATAAGGGGATTAGTTTCACAGAAACTAACTATTTTTGAGCCTCTTGCTTGAGCACTGCTGCAAGCTGCGGATCTTGATCTAATAGTAGCATTTGTTGAGTGAGGTTGCCCGTTTTCCAAGGATTTACTTGACCTCCAGAAGCATTTGCTATGGGACTAGGCTTTGCACCCATTCCAGCTGCACTACTAGGCTTGAAATGATGTTCCCAACCACTTCCTGGATTTTTAAGACTTGAAAGATAAGTATTTAAATCTTGTTCAACACCACCATTAAGAACAACTACTTTACCTTCAGCATTTTTTTGTAATTTGTTTTGTAATAAAGCTAAAGTTTGTTCAGCATTTATAGCACCAAGATTACTAATAGCAGCTAATGCTTTTGTTTTTGTTGAAGCTACTTCATTAGAAGTTTTCATATCTTCTAATTGTTGTGACAAAGTTGAAATCTGTTGATCTTTTTCTTGTGCTGTTTTATTAGCCTCTTCCCAAAGAGTTTTCCATTGACCTTGATCTTCTAATTCTTGTTTTCTCTGTTCCTCTTTTTTCTTATAAACTTCATCAAGTTTATTTTTTGCACCCTTGAACTTTTCTTGTTCTTCTGCAACTTGCTTTTTTAAGGCATTTAGTTGTGATTCATACTCTGCTTTGATAGCAGTAAGATCAGGTGCTTGTGGTTGTGTTTGTTGTGAAGCAGTTTCAGCCACAGGCTGTTCAGCGTTGGTCACAGACTCAGGCTGAATTACTTTTTCTTCGATTGCCATGAATTAGTCAGATAATGGGCTAGTAGTTTTCTTTTTTGAAACTTTTTTCTTAGTTTCTTTTGGTGTAGAAGTAACTTTAGTTTCAACTGGAGCAGTTGAATGTTTAAGTTCTACTTCTTCCCATTTATAAGTTCCGTCAGATTGCAGAACATGGTCTAAAGATTTAGCCATAAGGATATATGTATTTATATATCATCTTACCAAACTATTCAGTTTTGGCTTCATTCGCTGATGGTAATACTTCACCTTGAACTAAAATATCTCTAAATTCCTCTCTATCAATGACTTGTTGATCAAATAGAGATGTTAAGGCTGTAATATCCTGTCCAATTAATCTTTCAATATCAAAATCTCTACTAATCTTTACTTCTGGTGGTTCAATACCTACATATTCAGCAGAAAAATTAAAACATTTTTGAAGTTTCTGTTCTAATTCCATAGAAACCATAGCAAGCATAGAATTAGTATCAACACGATCTAAACGTCTTGCATCAGCAGATTCAGCTACAAACTTTTGTTGACTTAAAGTAGATATTCCCAAAGTAGCCATTTGCATCTGTAATTCTTTTATTTCAGCAGATTGAGCATCAAAAGCACTAGAAGCTGGTTCTACATAATAAACTTTATTTCCTGGTTGAGTTGCCATTGCATAATTTACAGATATAGCAAGATCTTTTGTCTGATCATCATATCCTTCCATTACAAGCATTGGTTGAGATGCAACGTGCAAACTATGTATCAAATCAGCTTGTCTTTGAAAATGAGCAAGGTTTAAATATGCGATATCTAAAAGAGGTGGTTTACTTACTAAATTTTCAGTTTTTCCAGAATAAATCGTAACTAAAGGTATTTCACCAAGAGAAAATTGTCCTGATTCAACTTGTTTATAATCTTTATCTGCTGATCCCATTTCAAAATTTCCTGTCACACTGTTATCAGAGACATCATACATTTCTTCGATTTGCTCTTTCTTACGAAACACTCTGTACCGACCAGGCTCTATAACTCTTATCTGGTCATAAACTTTTTCACCAAAATCACCATCAGGCAATACAGCCTTTTCTGCAATTCGAGCTTGTATAAGATTCCCATAATTTGATTCTCTATCTAGTCTCCAACCATAAAGATTATTTGGATCAACTTCAATCCAATAAGGTCTACGATTCTGTTGTCTTTCTTCTGCAAGACTTAATGCACCAGAAGGAGCAGGATAATCTACAAGAATATGACTTTGACCATAAGTAAGAGAACACATCAATACTCTTCTTGCATATTCATCTAAATCAGAACCACAACCATCAACATCCATTTTGAATGTATCTGTCCAATAAGGATCACCAGTAAGTGTTATTGGTTTTCTTAGCACAAGACCTGTAGCTGCTCTTATTAATCTTTGTGTAAAAGGAGAAAATACAGCACGATTAACTCTTGCAAGATATGCATCAAAATCTTCTCTTGGTTCTAATGGTAAAAATGCTTCGCTATTTTCTCTTAAATATTCAGTGCCTTCGGTTACAGCTTTCATTATTTCCCATCCTTTCATCATATCTAAAACTGCTCTAGTTCTAGTAAAAGGACTATCTATACCACCTACAGAGGTAGATGAAACAATGTTGGTTCTAATAGGTCCGGGTACAGCATAAGTCATTGTTTAACACCTCCATCGTTTTAAAGCTAACGCTTTTCTTGTAGGTCTGCCTTTTTTATCTTTCAATGGCCCTGGCATAGCCGACATTCTTGCACAAAAACTTTTTCTTCTTTTTTTCTCAGATTCAGTAAGACCTGATTTTTTAGTAACTGGTGCTTTTAAATTACTACCAGTAGCACGATTGTATTTACGTCTACCTTTTGCAGTAAGACCACCTTTTTTGGATTTTTCTCCTCTACCTAAAGTTAAACTAACAGATTTACGTTTCATTATCTTCCCACCTTTGCCTGTGCTTTTTTATGAGCTTGGGTAAAAGTATCTCCTGCTCTCATTCGCCTTTTCATAAACTCCATATGCTTTGCACTATGATGCTCAGAATGTTTTTCTAATAAATTTTTTTGGCGAGTGGTAAGTTTCACTTCTTTTTCTTTTTTTTCTTAGAACGTAGTTTTTTAAGATCAGCAGCCGTGATCTTATCCCGTGGTGGAGCAACAGCAGCAAGTTTACGCTGTTTTGCTGAATAAGATCTTTTAGGCATTAGATAGCAGAGGTGATAGCACCATTAGTTACAAAACTAACTGATACTGTAGAAATATCTCCAACAGTAGAACTAAATGAAGTTCCTGTAATAATTGCATTAAAACTTAATTTTTTTGTACCTGATGTATCTAAAAACAGGTTGAATGTTGCATCGCCAGCATCCTCAGTTGTTAATACGTCTGTAATAATTTCAGCAGTATCATCACCAGATGTTGCGGTGTAAAGAAGATCAACAGTACCAGAACCAGAAATTAAAGATCCCACATACTTTCTTGATGTATCTCCATGAGCAGTACACTCAAGAGTATCTTTTGTTGTATCTAAAGTCCAAGCTGTTGTAGAAGCTATAGCTCCAACTGTTCCAGTTCCGTTATCAAATGATACAGAGCCTTCTTCACCACGAAAAAATGCCATGATTCTAAGAAAAATTTACTTATAACAATATATTACCTTGAAACTGCGTTTTTCACAGTTATTTTTTCTTCTTTTTACGTCTATGTTGATAAGTTATCTTTTTACTGCTAGTTTTTTCACGCTTAAACCTAGCTTTTTCGGCTGCTGTCATCTCTCCAATAGTCTTAGGTGTCTTACTTGAGATACGTTTACTAGGTCTACAGGCAGGATAGCCTCGTTTTTCACCTTTTGAACGACCACAGGGCTTACCAGTTTTTACATCAACCCAATTTTCTTTAAACCAACGGGTCAAACCACCCTTTGCTCTAGGATTTGGGCTACTTTTTGCCACGTTTTTTCTCCACTCGGTAAGTACCACCACGTTTTTTGTACTCTCGTACAAGCCACGCATTAGCATAAGCACTAGGATATACCTTAAACTTACGCTTGGCTTCGGCTTTTACTCTAGCGTAAAGAGCTTTATTTACAGGAACATTCACTACGTTTCTTACCTCCCTTCTTTTTCTTCTTCTTTTTCTTAGTCGTAGAATGGTACATAGTAAGAATTAGGTATCTTAATATATTCTAAACGAAGTTTGCCCTAGTGTCTCTGGTTTTGCAAGATTAAATTGTTGCAGACAAAGATAACCAAAAGCGTCAAAAGCATGATCAACCCCTAAGTTTTTGTTTGGTAAACCTGTATTAGGTGCATATGTAAGAGTTCTAAGTGCTTTTATCAATTCTTTACATCTGGGATGTATTAATGTCCTTCTTTCACCTTCAGCATCATACAAAGCTGTATTTACAGCAGTTATCTTATCTCTGATCCTCCAAGGTGATTTAGGACTCATAACAGTAAAACCATTTCTTCTCAAGATCGTATGATCTGTAACACCAACTCCACTTGTCTTTCTTGCACTACCAGTAGGATCAGGACAGGCAATAACTCTTCTATCCACCCCATATCTTCTTACAACTTCCTCTGCAAAATCCCAAGTGGTAGCACCTCCTGTCAGCATAATCTCATCAAAGACATATAGTGTATTATTATGCTTCACAGCACAGATTCCAGCCATAGGGTCAACGTTAAAATCTAAACCCAATAACAAGGGCAGCATATGAAGATCCTCCACTTCCTTATCAATATTCTCATCACTGAAGCTAACAGCAACCAAACCAGTTAAATTCTCAAAACTAGCTTCAAATTCCTGTCTGAATGTTCTTGGATCCAACTGCCCCCTGGCTGCTTCAACTTCCTCTTCCTTTACATTACCCCCTTCAATCGTAGTAAAGCTCCACCTTTGCCAATCATCCCATTCTTGTTCACCACAAAAACACCACATATCATAAAACCAGCTTGCAGTTCCATCAGGTGTACTTATAAACAAAGCCCAACCCTGTTTATCTGCCAATGCAGGTCTAATAACCTCCGCCCATACATCTCTTTCCATAAATGCTGCTTCATCCAACACAACACCTGCTAAACTTCTTCCCCTCAATGCCATCGCATTTTCAGTTCCTTTCAACTCAATACTTGACCCATTTATCAGATCTATCCTTAAATCCGTTTCATTCTTGCTTTGAATCCAAGTCTTAGGTACTAATCTCTTCAATTCTTTCCACGCAATATCCTTTGCCATACGATAAGTAGGAGCACAATAGAAATAAACCTCTCCAGGTCTATTGATTGCCCCTCTGAGCAGTTCGATACAGGATAAATATGACTTCCCAAACCTTCTTCCAGCAACCAACACCCGAAATCTTTTCTCACTATTAAACACCTCCCCCTGTGCATACCTTAAACTGACCTCATTTAAGCTCATATCACCCTTTTTTTCATAATATTACTCATTTTCTTTCGCATTTCATACTTTTAAGGCTATTATCAGAATAATAACCCCCATCACAACCTTTATCGTGGCTGAATCTTTCATAAATAATCTAAATTACGATCTACCAGCTCCTCAACGTAAACCTCGTGTTCAAAAATATACTGGAGGTTCAAATTCAAGAGCAGTTATAGAAGCTCGTTGCCAAAGATTATATTCAAAACAGCTTGAAGGTAAAACCACAAGACAACTAGTCATAGAACATTCTCAAAAAGAAGGCATATCTTTAGTGACAGGTTGGCAAGATTGGAAAAAAGTTAAAGAATGGAATGATGAAGATTGGCTTAAAGAAAGAGATAAAATGATTCCTCGTTTACAAGCCATGAGAATGCGTCTATTCAATAAAGCCATATCAAAAGGACAACTTCAAACAGCAGCACAAATCCTCGATAGCTTAGGTAAAGTTGTTGGTGAATCTGTAGAAACAGTTAACATTCAAGCTCCAGAACTTGCAATTCGCATAGAACCAAAGCAATAAAGATTTATAGAATATATTTAAGTTACCCACGCACGCTCCAGGCCAAAAAAAATTTACAAGTGTCCCCCCATAGCTAAAAAAATAAATAAAAATTTCTTTAATATCCATAGCTATATTTGATATATTTTGATATAATTAATAGTAAGGATATAGATATTTACTAGTATCTAAAATCCTCTTAGACAAGTCAATTATCTTTAATTGATAAATCTAACCAAGTCAGCTTAACAGCTTTTACAGAAGCAGTACAGCTAAACACACTAAAATTATTTAATTAAAATCATGCCTAGTATTATTTTTGAAAGTTTTGGAAGTGAAGAATCTATTGAGTTAGATTTAACCAAAGCAAGTGAAAAACAAATTAAGGAAGCTTTCATTAAAAGCGTTAAGCAAACTAAAAAGGAGAATAAAAAAAATGACTAGATCAATTATTTTTCTAAGTTGTTTTTTAATTCTACTTTGGCAAAGTTTGGTTATTACAAACACACTTAAGACAAGATTAGAAGAGAGAACTAATCAAGTACAAACACTTTTAAATAAAATCTAGTTATGGAAGATTTACACAAAACGATTTATGTTTTACATAAACAAATAAAACATCTTGAACTTTTAAAAGAAGATCAAAAACTTTTAATACAAGATTTAAAAAGTCAAAACGAGACTTTAAGAAAAACAATTTTATTTTATGAAAATAGAAAAATTGTTAGTTTAACTAACTCTTAATTGAGTTAGTTTTTTTTATTCAAAATTATTTAATTAAAACTATGAAAAAAATTAGTTATGAAAAATGGAAATCAAGATTTTATGATGTTCCATTTATAAAACAAAACTTTGATTTATTGGAGTCTATGGGAGTAGATACTTATATGGTTAATTGCTCTCAAGATACAAGTGACGGAAAAACAAAATTTATAAGAATTTTTCACTTTGGGGGATGGTATGAAATTTTAGAAAATGGCAAACATTATTTATGTTTAGGTAATGAAGATTGGATGAGCAAAGAAGAAGAAGTTATTAAGACAATGAAAAAAGAGTTATATGATTGGGCATCAACTGAACTTTCAAATTTTGGAGAATAAAAATATGTGGAGACAATATAAACACCATAACCCTAAATTATATATACCTTTAATGAAAGAATTATTAAATAGTTTGGGTGATGATTGGTATGATTCCGTATATGGTAATGATTGTGTAGCTAGTATTAGTAAAAATATTAATGATAATCATTGTATGACTATATACTTGCCTAATTCTGAAATAAGTGATGTTGATAATGAGTTATTTAATACATTTGAAATATGTGAAAATGTATTTAAAAGTTGTGATTCTATAAGTTGTGAAAGTGTAGGAGAAGTTATAAAAAGAATAACTCAAATAGAAGAAGAATAAAAAAAATAATAGTTGCTTAAAGGGATATTAATAATATCCTTTTATGAAACTATTTTATTAGTTTCTTATTCATTCATTTATTTATTTAATTATTATGAAACCTGATTTATTAAATTACATCGATGATGTAGTTAATGAGAGATTAACATTATTGCATGAGAGAGAGAGTGATCCGACCTGGATTAATGAGAGTGAAGATTTAAAGGCCGAAACTGAAGAAGAAATTAAAAAATGTTATGAAGTTTTAAATGAAATAAAAGAAGAATTATTTGATAAATATTGTTTTTCTTTAAAATCTCGAACTATAAGTATTTATGAAAAAAAATATAAAGATAAAGAAGATTTTAAAAAAGATTATCTCAAAGGAGAATATTTTTATGATAGAGACAGTTATTATAATGGAGAATATATAAGTAAAAAAGAAGTTGACCTTGAGAAGATACGATTAATTTATATTTTTGATGAACATATAGGAACTTTAAAATTTGATACTGAAAAACTTAAATTTATATCTATAAATGATATTTAAATATATCAAATATATAGTATAATAAATATTAGAAGTGTAAAAACTTCTTATTTAAATTTAAACTTATTTAATTAAAAAAATGAATCACACATTAACAGTGTCAGGTGCATATAGTACTGACTTTAAAAATAAAAAAGAAATATTAGAGCATTATAACTCTAATAAAGACTTTCAAAACTTAGGAATTAATTCAGGTGCATATGTTAATAAAAAAGATGCAAAACGTTTTAAGGTAGGTTTTTTAAATGTTAGATATAGCAATTTAAGTAAAGTTGCTGTTATCGATGTAAATAAAGATAAGTTCATTTAAGGAGATAATAAAAAATGAATAAAAAACTTAAAAAACTTTTTAAAGATTATGATGATAATCTTTTAAATTATTTTGCTGGTTTATCTCCCGAAGAATCAAAAGCTTTTAACAAGTTAGTTAAGGAGAATAAAAACAAATGATTTTAAAAATGAGTAAAGGAAATGCAAAGCTATCAAAAAATACTTTGATACTATCAATTTCAGCTGGTATAACCTGTCCGGGAAGTAACAATTGTAAAGCGTGGGTAACTTTAAAAGATGATAAGAGAATATTAAACAGAGGTAATGAGAGTTTATTTACTTGCTTTGCGGCTAGTGAAGAATTACGTTATCCTAATGTTTTTAAATCAAGGAAATATAACTATGATTTAATTAATGGTTATGTTTTAAAGAATGATTTAAAAGGATTAACTGATTTAATAAATCGATCTATTCAAGCTAATAGAAAAAATATTACTAAAGTCAGAATACATGAGTCTGGAGACTTTTTTAATATTCTCTACCTTAAGGCCTGGTTAAATGTAGCTAAGTTAAATAAAGATCTTAAATTCTATTGCTATAGTAAGAGTCTTAATTTTTTCTTAGAGGTATTACTTCCAAATAATTTTTATATGGTAGCCAGTTATGGGGGGAGATATGATTATTTAATTGATCAGGGTTATTTTACTAAATATTCAAAAGTTGTATTTAGTGAAGAAGAAGCAAAGAAACTTAATTTAAAAATAGATAAGGATGATTCTCTTTGCTTTGGTAATAAAGCATTCGCTTTGTTATTACACGGGATGCAGGAGAAAGGATCAAAAGCTGGTGAAGCTTTAAAACTTATTAAACGTAATAAAAAACCGGTTAGTGTTTAGATCTTAAATAATTAATTAAAAGTAAATTTATCAGGATATCTAAGTTTTTATTATCTAATTTAGATTTATTTAGCCTGGTTAGGTGTTCTTTAAGCTGTTTATCACTATGAATGTCGTGATTATGAATGAATTGTTTGATGTAGCTCATATTAGGGCGAATTAGGGCGAAAATTTGATTAGTAAACTAATTATATGATATCATGAATGCATAACCTTATATCATTTTAATTATGAATGAAAACAAAAGATCTATTTATGACATAGATCCTCTTACAGGCGAAAGTTATGTTGCCAAAGCTGTGAGAGAGGCAAATCAGCTACCTGATAATGAAAGATTAAAAGCATTATCAAAACTTGCCAAAGAAATGATAGGAGAAGCATAAATGAAAGAAACACAAAGCCATTTAATCGTTATGCAACATCGATTAGGCGAATTAATGCCTGAATACCAGGTCACGATTATTAATTTAATTAATCATTTAGCGTCACATAATCACACTTATAGAGAACACGCTATGCAAAGGATTGAAAAGATAAGTAATGAAAATCCCTATGTTGATGACATAGAAGGATTTGAAAAGCTTTTAATCAATGAAGAAACCTGCCCAGAGGATGATGACGAATAAAAATAAATCCAGAGAAGATTGTATTACAGCAATTAAAGAATGCATAAAGGATGATTTACAGAAACCTGAGATTATTAAAAAAATGATTAATGATTATCCAGGTGTACATAAATCAACTTTTTATACATATTACGATGTTGCACAGGATCAATTATCAGATGAAGATTTTGTAAGTGGTGCTTGCATTATCGAAACTGAAAGGCAGATTAAAATCCAGCTCAAGAAACGCTTAGTTGCTGATCTTGAAAGAGATTATGATACAGAAACTGATCCGACATTAAAAAGAAACTTAAGAAATGATCTTCTTAAGATTTTAAGACAATTTTAAACACGAATTCGCTAACGAAAATGAACTTTGAAGAACTTGAAAAAAAAGAATTTAATTTTAAATTCTCATTCAATATGGTTGCAAATATTATTTTGTTTTTACAAAAAATACAACAAATGCATCCAGATAAAGATCACCCAGTAAATGAAGTAGTTACCTACACAATAGATGAAATAGTGGATCAATTTTCTGAAGAAGATTTAGAAAGCATGAATATTTATTTACAAGCAATTAACCTTGAAAATTCACTAAAAAAGGACATTGAAAATGATTGATAACCCACTAGAACAGCAAACTTTAGAAACTTATGACAATCTTTATGTCAATGAAAAGTTTGAAGAGCATTGTACTGATGCTGCTAAAGAATTAGCTAAAGATAATAATCTTAATCCAGATTATTATAAACCTTTTATAGAATTCTATATTGAAGAATGTAGAGAATCAGATAGAGGTTATTTTTTCGGTGATCAAAAATATATGATTGATCTCTGGTGGGATCATAATAAATATCTTTATGAAACTAAAACACCTTACATAGAAATTAAAAAATGAATAAAAAAGAATTAAAAGAAGAACATCATGCACAGATGTATAATATGTGTTTTCAAAGATTAAAAAAATATTATTCTAATAAATCATCTTTTTATAAAGATGATGCCGTAATAGATATTATACGGATATGTTTAAGACATATGAAATACAAGCATATAGTTAAATTTTATGATGTATTAGACCAAAATGGTTTTGATAAATATTAATTAATTTTTATATATTCATTAATAGCAGTTCTAACCTGGTGAGCGATGGGGATACCTTCTTCATCGCTTTTATCTTTTAAAGCTTCATATTGTTTGATAGTGAAATTACAGACATATCTGATGTAGTCGGTTTTAGGTCTTGGCATTGATATAAAAATATATGAGATATATATAACATAACATGAAAAAGACTATCAAGTATAAACCTGATAGTCTTCCATTTGTCATGTATCGTTATCCGTGTTAGATAACTAATCGCTTATGAAAGGGTTAATTACGCCATGAAAAAAGCGTTGACTCCCCAGACATCCTCGATGGGAACTCTTATATATCTTTGAATGAAATTTTGGGTATCATTTAGAGTCGTCAATGACATTTCTATCAAAGGAGCAGCAACTAACCTCATTATATATCAGATAGTTGATATCAATGTAAATATATATGACATCGTGTTATATCATGAATGGCGATTTAAAGAAAAAGAAAAGAACCAAAAGAAAAAGAATATATATATAAGTAAGTATATTTATTAAATATATATAATATATATAATAATAATTATATATATAATAATAATAATATATATACATATAGGATAAGGAAAAGAATTTTTAAGATATCTGCTTGACAAATAAATAAGTATCATTTACTGTCAGTAACAAACACACATATATTTATGTCAAGTAAAAAAGTTTGTATCTGGTTAGAACCTGATCTTTACGAATTTTGTGATGAAGCAAGGGGAGAAGAGTTATCAGTTCCTCAATACATCAGATTAATTCTGAAACAGAAAAAGAAAAGTTCTACAAAAAGAAAAGAAAAACCACTTGTTTTTGGTTCTGATCCATACGCAACTCCAGAATTAACACCAAGTATGATCCCGAGAGATTTGATTGAATTTACAGATCTGATTACTGAATGGTGGGCAGTAAGACATAAAAACAGGGCAACTTGCTCTACAAAGGTCGCTGAGAGGATTTTCAAGAAGTTACGAACATTCACACCTCAAGCTAGGAAGATAGCCCTTGAAAAGGCAATAGCGGGGGCATGGAAGGATATTTATGAGATAAAGGAATCTAAATTTACAGAAGAGCCAAAAAACAATCATCCTGCATCAAGAGTATTTACAGCAAAAGGTGGTTTTGAATAATGGAAAGATTATTTGATCAGACATCTCTTATCAAACTTCTCAAAGATGGTTTGAAAAAACCTAATCCTAAAAATCCTGATCGTATGATGTGGACTCTTGAGGAATTAGATACACCTCCTCCCGGTTGGACAGAATGTGTGAGTAACTGTAATGGCAACCCTATTTTTCCTCAAGGTTATCAAGGTGTCGAATATAAAAACCTTGCTAGGGTTGAAGAACCTAAACCACCTCCAGCTGAAGAAAAAGTAGAAGTAATCAATCCCAAAGACTATCCAACACATTTTTAATTAATCATGAAAACTATTCAGAAACTTCAAAGACTTCCTATCTTCAGAGATGAAGCCACACATAAATACTTCTGTGAGAAGTCAAACAAATGGCTCAAGTATTCAACCACTATGGTCTGTAATGAGCTTGATGAAAAAGCAAAGGAAAGTATTGAACATACAAGACACATTTGGCAACCAAGAGGAGAAACTGTTCATAGCTGCCTAGAACAGAAGATGTTAGGTGCTGATGATATTGATATGGGTGAATATGAAGAATGGGCTATCCCATTATTTGAGCTGGAACTGTTTACACATTTTGAACCTATGGGTGTTGAATATATGATGAGCAATCCTGGTAAAGATGTAGGAGGTCAGCTTGATCTTATCGGTTATGATACAAAAGCTAAGAAGATCAGATTGATTGATTTAAAGACTAAGGGAGATACAAAGTATGACTTCAAGAAAAGGACTGGTTGGAGAGAACCTTATAAAACAGATAAACAACTAGGTTGTTATATCGAAATGCTTAAGTTGAACTGTGATATCGAACCTGATATCTGTAATACGATTTGGGCATACAAGGGCAAATGTATGTTGAATGAAGATCAGCCTGTGCAGCGATGCAAAGATGCATGGCAAGAGGCATGGGAAAAGTTTGAAGCTAAACAGATAGTGTTTTGATATGAATATATTATCTAGTACTACAGGATCTACTAATAAACTGATAGTTAGTTCTGATGGAAAACTATCTTTAAATTATGGAGAACAACCAAAACCATATGAAAGATTATTTGGTATGACGGAAAAAGAAATATATAACAAATTTGGTTTAATTTTTAAGGAAACAGGTTTGTATTACAATGGAGAGCCTCAATATGAGATTGAGAGTGATCAAGAAGCTGAATTGTACTTAATAAAAAAAGGTTTTCTTAAATATGTGAAAGGTAAATCAAAATGGCATGATCAAGCTATGGATGAAGGTTGGAAAAATGGTTGGACTCCTAATCCTGATAGTGTTGTAGAAAAGAAAAAACAATTAGGTCATGTATATTTCTTCAAAAGTGCTAATAGTCATAAAGTAGGCTGTTCCTGTGAAAACAATATAAAAAACAGAGTAAGACAACAATTACCAGATGAAGTGCTTGCAGTAAGTCCTGCAAGAGATGATTATAAAAAGTTAGAAAAAAAGATACATAAAATGTTTGCAAAGAACAGAGTTGCAAGATATGAGATATTTAATGATTTGACAGAAGATGAAGTGCAAAAGATAAAAAAATTGCTAGGAAATACAATAGCCGTAGAAATCAAACTAAGAGGAGAAAAATGACAATGAATCATGATTCTTTTAGATGGATTTTAATTCAAGAATATTGGGATGCTTACGGAACAATAACTGAAAACAATGAAACATTCTTTGATGAAAATGGATGTTTAAAAAAAATAAATTCTAAATATTCACAGGAGAATAAAAATGACAAATGAAGAAATTGTAAATGATACCGATAAGAAAACTTATCTAAAAATTTATGAAAAATTAAAAAAACTTGATCCTGATAATCCTCGTCATAACTATAAATTTTTTCAATGTTACTACGAAGCTTGGATTACTTGGCAGAGAAGTAATGGATCTTATATATCAAGACCTTCTTACAATGGCACTGCTGATCCTGTAGATGCTGCTAAACATGGAATATATTTATCTCCTACTAGGATTGAAAGTGTTTTGATCTGTAATGCTAAACCACCCTGGATACAAATGATGGAAGAACATCAGAGTACTCTTAGATGTAATACAAGTACATCAAATGGTACAGCTTATATTTAGGAGGATTAATGAGATATATACTTGATGTCTCAGGTAGAGACCTAGAGCTAATAAAAGCTTCTATTGTCAACTTTGAAAGATCATTGGAGTTGTCATCTCAAGGAGATTTTGATCACCTTATTGATGAACTAAATGACACATACATGAGTTTGAAATTACAAAAGAGTAAACAATTAAAAGCAAAACTTAGAAGAAAATGGGGTGTAAACACATGAAATCTTTTTACAAAGAATTAGAAAAGGCAAAAAGAACCATAATAAAAAATTTATGGATTCAAAAAGGAATGCTTGATGATGAATGGTTTCGTGAACAGATATCAACAAAAGAATATGTTGTAAGAGATAAAGATTTGAAAAGACGTATAAAAGAACTTGAAGGATAATGTATCTTGATGTATAGTTATATATAAATATATCTATTATTTAATTAAAGATGCCAAAGCCAGCTAGTTTTGATAGAGGTAAAAAAATACCTGATAAAGAATATAAGAAAAAGTTAGATGAATATTATGCAGCAAAAGCTAAAGAAAAAAAGAAACAAGATTTAAAGGGTATAAAAATAAGTCCTAAAGTAAGAAAACGATTAGAGCTTGAATTAAAATCTTTTAGAGGGAGATGTGTAAATCAAAAACTTTTACGCAGAATAAAAAATTTAGCTAAAGATAAATTTAAAATTTATCCATCTGCTCATGCTAATAACTGGATAAAAGCAGAATATAAAAACAGAGGAGGTTATTTTATTGAGGATAATCTTGATGAACAAATTAAAGAAAGAAGATTAAAAACAAGATTTCTTGATTTTGAGCTATATAAAACAATAAGAGATGAAGCAAACAAAAAATTTCATAGAAAGTATCCGAAAATTTCAAGAAATAATTGGATATTCAAGGAGTATAAACAACGTGGGGGAACTTTAAGTAGTGATTCAGTTACCACAGAAGAAAGGGAACAATTTGAAGAAGGACAGTTATTTTTTAATACAAAAGATTCAAATCTTTATACTGTCGAAGAAGAAACTAATGAAAGAAAGATAGTTGAACGCAGAGGTGATGCAAAAGAAGGAGATTTATGGATTCATCCAAATACAGGTAACCTCAAAATGAAAGTAGGTGATAAATGGGTTACTGTTAATGATCCAAATGAATTACCTAAAATCAATAATCAAAAAAGGAGAAAAGATTTAAGTGATGCCTTTGCAGAAAAACGTAAAAAAGAGAAAACTGAAATAAAAGAAGTAGTGCTTGAAGCCAAACCAAAAATCACCAGAGGACAGTTTTTATACAAATACAAATCACCTCAAAACTTTTATTCCTGGCAAGACCTTGCAAGAGAACATATCAATTGTAAATACAGAAGTCAACAATATATCTATGACTCTCCTGCCTATTATTTAAAAGATGATTTATGTAATTCACTAATTCATACCAATATTGACAATCTTGAACTTACAGAAAATCCAAATATAGTAAACCCAAGTTTCTTTTTACTAAATTCAAACAAAATAAACGAAATCAAATATTCATTTATTGAATGCCATAGATGGAATAACAAAGAAGCAAAAGATATGTTGATAGATCCTAGGTATAAGTTTGATGTTTATGTAAACTTTGTAATTGAACCAAATAAAATTCATTACTATGCATTCAATTGGAAGAACCTTAAATCAGTAAAATTCATTCAATTACCAGTAGCTGATGAACTGATCAAAGAACATTTTCAAACTGTTGTTAATTTGATTTTATTGATGAATCAACAGCCAGATATTATTACCGAAGAATATATCCCATCAAAAATTGTACCTTTACAGAAAAAATATAAAGTACAAAGTGATATCAAACCAAGAGCTATTTGTTGGGTAGGAAAAGACTTTACAACAAGGGTTGTCAAACTAAAACCTAAACAGGATGAGGACTTCTTGGTTGTTAGTGGAAGTAAAAGAAAGTTAAGACCACATTGGCGAAGGGGTCATTGGCATACAGTATTGAAAGGAGCTAAACGTAAGGAGCGTAAAATGCGATGGTATCAACCAATCTTTGTACTAGGAAACGCAGCATGAATGAAATAACGATTAGGGTGGTTGGAATCCCTGCTCCTCAAGGATCTAAAACCCTTACACGTTGGGGTGCAATGATTGAAGCTTCAAAGAAGGTAAAACCTTGGAGAACTGATGTAAAAGAAGCTGCACTGAACTGTTATTCATCAGGTGCATTGAACTTACCTGTTAAGGCAGAAATGGAATTTGTTTTTCCCAGACCAAAATCACATTATGGGACAGGAAAGAATGCAAATGTATTAAAACCTTCAGCACCTAAATATTGCGTTAGTAGAGGTAATGGAGATATCGATAAGTTGGCAAGATCCACTTTAGATGGATTATCTGTTAGTGCGGGAGGAAGTGTATTAGAGGATGATTCTTTAGTTGTTGAACTTAATACAAAGAAAAGATATGTAAATAAAGATGAATTGCCAGGTGCATATATTGCAATATCTTCTATTTGTGATTAGTATACTAATAGTATACTAATACTAATTAAACATGACCGCCAAAAAATCTACAGCAGATTCTCCAAAGACTCTTGCTGAAGCTCTCGCAATCTTTCAATCTCAAGTTAAATCTGCCGATAGGACAGGTACAGCAACAGAAACTAGAAAAGATAAAAAAACCAATAAATCTGTAACTACTGAACGTAAGTATTCAACTCTTGAAGATGTTCTTAAAGCATTACAACCAGCAGCAGAACTTGGTATTTCTCATACACAAACTTTTGATTATTTACCTCTTGAAGATGGCAAAATACTTACAATTTGTATTACGACTTTGTATTTTAAAGAGGAAAAATTAGAAAGCAAACTACCTTTAAAAGAACTTAGAGGTTATAACATCATGCATGATCTTGGTATTGCAATTACATATACAAGAAGATATGCATTGGGTGCAGCTTATGGAATAGGTTCTGAAGTTGATGACGATGCTATGTCATTGACTCAACCTCCCGCTGATAAAACAGGTATTACAAGAACTCCTACAAAACCTAAACAAGAACCTGAACCTGTTGAATCTATAAAAGATAAGGACTATGGTAAGCCTATAGCACAACCTGCTTTAGAAGCTGTAGTACAAAAAATTATGTGGATATCTGAAAAGTATCCCAAGAAAAAAGATGAAGTTCTTGACAAGTACAAATCTCAGTATGGGATTACATCTGAAAAGATTGGCCCTGCTGACATAAGAACTGCGGAACAAGGTCAGTTCCTTACACTTCTAATAAATGAAATTGATTCAACTCTATGACTCAGGAAGAAGCGGAATTTGCAGGGAGACAAGTTCTAGATCAACTTCACGAACGCAAGCTAGATCGCCATAAAGATTACAACAGAAACATCTTTTCAATTCGTACAGATGATCTTCTTGCAAAACAAATAAGAACATATTGCAAGGACAATAATGTTCCTCCCAATCAATTTATTAAAAAAATTCTTCAAAATTATTTCAATGACTAATTCTCAATTCAATCCAGCTCTACCTCTTCCTATCAAATGGAACATTAGTGATGATCGTTTTAATGAAGATCAACAAGTGTTGAGTCTCACAATACCAGTTGATTCTGTTACACATTTAATAGATCATTTAAAGAACCTTGTTAATACAAAAGCAAAACAGGGAGAAGTATATGATTTCAACAAAAAAGAAAAAGTTAAAACTCAATGTATACAAATATACAGTAAAGCGATGGAAGGACCATACGGAGTATTTGGCAATATTAATCCACAAAAGGTCGAAGATGCCCCTGATCTAAATCAAATGGCATTTTGATAGAAACTTTAAAAATTCTTGATACTTTTGCAGGTATCGGTGGTTTCTCTTATGCTGCACATGAACTTGTCGGAGGATTTGAAACCACTCAATTTGTAGAAATCGATCCCTTCTGTCAAAAAGTTTTAAAAAAACATTTTCCAAAAGTTCCCTGCCATGACGATATCAAAACCTTCACAGCTTTCCCTGGACAATTTGATGTCATTACAGGAGGGTTCCCATGTCAAGATTTATCCGTGGCAGGAAAAAGAGCAGGAATCACAAAGCAATCCAGATCAGGTTTATTTTACGAACTCATCAGAGTCATACGCTTGGTACGACCAAAGTTCGTTGTCATGGAAAACGTGGCAGCGATCCTTAATAACGGATTGGGAATCGTTCTCGGAGAGCTTTCCGAAGCAGGGTACGATGCAGAATGGTCAATTATATCTGCAAGTTCACTGGGAGCAGCCCACAGACGTTCAAGGTGGTGGTGCGTTGCCTACGCCAACAGCAACAAACGCAAGACAGGGAATCAACAGTTACAACAACAAGGGCAGACCACTACTGGGAGCAGCTTTGTTACCGACTCCAACAGCAAGGGATTACAAAGGAAGATCCTCAGTAAAATGGAATCAGGAATATGGTCAGCGAAACATATCAGACGTCTTGACCCAAACTGGCGATCATATGTCAGTAAGCCCATACTTCTTAGAGGAAGTTATGGGTTATCCAATCGGGTGGACAGAACTAAAGCTTTAGGCAATAGTATTGTTCCATCTGTTGCTGCAATCCCACTTCAACGTGTTCATGATCTTTATTTCAAATGAAACCAATTAAAAAATCAGTTGAAAAATTACGCAAACTTAAGGAAATAAGACGTAAGAATCTTGAAAAAAACTTTTTAGAAATTCAAATGAAAGGCTTGGATCATTATGTTTTTATTAAAGATAATGGGAAAGCACAAGTAGTATACGATGAAGGTCGTTGGGTTACAGAGCATATAAGAACTGCAATACTTAAATATAATTATGAAATTGACAAGATAGATAAATTATTCATCAGAGATTTTACTGATGAAGAAATTAAGGAATACGAAAAAACTTCTTAATAGGATTTGTTGATTTTCTTTTTTCTTTTCTCATTTCTACTACAACACGATTAGCTTCTAGTTCTATAAGTCTGTTAAGCAATGAAGCCATAAAAATATCTTGATCAAATTTTTTTCTAACCATATGTGTGCAATATCTTTTTACATTGTCTATATCATTAGCTTTCATAATTTCTCTACATTGCATTTCAATCTCTAATTCTAATTCTGGAGGTGCTGGTTCTATATCAATGTTGAGGAATTTAGTGATTTTCATGTTGAAGGAAAAAGCTGTTTTTCTAAAATTTCAACTGCTTTATCATCAAGCGTATTTGTAGTTTGTTTTGCGATTGATTTTAATAAATCTACGACCAATCTTTTAACAGCAGTTGTTGTCAAAAAGGTCATCAAAATTGGCTTTAGAATCTTATACATGAAATAAATATGTGTTACTTTCCAAACATAGCTAAAATGCTAGTATTAGACAAGAATCTTTACTTTTATGGCTGAAGAGAAAGAAGAAAAGGAAGGTATTGAATGGGGTGAACTCTTTGGTCACGCTATTCGATTTCTGATTTTGACTTGGAGTTTATCAATGATGACTTTGGGGTACATGGGTAAGGTAAGGATTGATGGAGCCTTCACGGCTGGACTCGTAAGTGGGGTGCTAGGTTCGTACGGCATTTCCGTGGGAAACAAGAAAAGTGGCACAAATAACAGTAATGGTCCTAAAATAATAGATAATAGTAAAAACAAAGTAGGAATCAAATGAAAAAACTGTTTGCTTTACTTCTATTCTTACCTTCGGCTGCTTTTGCTGATATAAAACAAGAGTTTGTAACTTCTGCTCAAATAACAGTTGATATGCCTTATGTAGTAACTAATAAAGTGGGAACTACATATTCATTAAGCGGAAATAATATTACACCATCTGTAACTATAGGAGATACAACAACATCAGGAAAAATTGGTGGGATCAATGTTGGATCGTTAACTAATGGCGTTCCAGCGATGATACAAACAGACACCACAGTAACAAATGCAGGGTCAGCTTTTAGCAAAACAGAATCGGTAATTATGGGTGACGCTACACCATCTACCGTCACCCCTTCCAGTGGTATAGCAGCTTTGCCAGTATTAAGTGGACAAACTACTGTTGGATCAGGCGGTACTGCTGGATCGCTTGCATTAACTTCACTATCTAGCGGAGTTCATACCTGTACTGCTGGTGGATCGGGTACATCTTGCATAGGATCTACTAAAGTTACTATTACGATTGACTAGACTTTACTGGTTAGTTTTACTATTATTACCTATAAGAACCCTTGCTGTGCCTGTCGTTCCACAATTTCGTTCGGGTACGAGCCAAACTTCAAGTACTTCCGAATCAGTAATAAATGAAACAATCACGAGCCATCAATATCGGACAGGATATTCATATTCTGCGTCAGGACATAATATTGAAAGTTCCGATCTTAACGGATATATCAACCCTACAGCTACAACTCTTACAGAACAGACAGTTGGAGGGGTAAATTTTAGTTGGACTTCGCCAAACTTAGATGCTGTACCAAGATGGAAAATAACAAATGGTGGAGCAGCCTTTTCTATTCAAGAAACTCTAATAACACCAGGATTAGACACAGTAACTACGATAACAAGAACAATAAATACAAGTACCACAACAGAAACTACAACTACCTTTGGGCAATAATATTAGTTTTTTGTCCTACAAAAGTTTTTGCCAATACTACAGTTGCAAGTCCTAGCTCTAATGCTCAAGGTGTTGTGAATAATAACGCAACTATGATCACACCATCTTCAATGCCACAGTTTAGAATGAGTCAGGGTATTGTTTGCTCCTCCCCATCGCTTACAATTACCCCATATTTAACAGACGCTTGGACATTTAACAGACCAATAGAACAGGTCACTAGGCAGAACATATATGACGAAAATACTGGAGAGATAAAGTATGTTCAAGAGACTCCTAGATTTGAGAAAGATAATTACAATTTGAACTATGGTATCTCTGCTCAGATAAATATTCCACTAGGAAAATCTCCTGCCCTTTGCCACAAAGCGACCCAAGTAAATATAGAGGCACAGGAATTATTAATAAAGAAAACTAAGATGGAAATTAGTCTTTTTCGTTTAGAGCAATGTGCAAAACAGGCGAAATTAGGTGTTACCTTCAAACCTAATACTCCTAGTGCTGTTACTTGTGAAGATATTGTTGTTACTATCCCACCTAATCAGGTTATCCCACATACTCACAAATTAAAGTAGATAAGTCACGGGTATTACACTTATCTACGAATAATTATTTTACATCTTTTTTCTTCTTGGTCAACTTTGTCACGACTTGTTTAACTATTGGGCGGACAAGCTGAAGTACCAATGGTGCAGAAGCACCAACCAAAGCAAGGCTAAAGACCCCAACAAACTGTGGAGCAGACGGAATGTATTGTTCTTTCCACTCAACTGCTTCATAAAGAGTTATACATTCACTCCCATCTTGCCCTCTTTCATGCCCAATAACACGTTCTAACTTTTTATCGTTACGAAAGTCTCCAACTCTCTGATCATTTTTTCCAGGACAGGGAGGAAAAGGTGGTGGAGGGTCTGGTGGTAAGTCAGGAATTTTTGGCTGTTCTGTTTCTGGTAAGGGCGGTGGTTCGTTTTCAATAGGTACTTCTTCTGTAATGACAAGATTCTCAGGTGTATAGTCGAGAGGTATAAAGCTAGGAAACGGAAAATCACACGTTGTATATACACCATTAGGATCTTCTAATAACAAATTACGATTACCTGTATTTTTTATATCACGATGTTGATAGGTACAACCAGGAACATCTATATCAGGTGGTTTTGCTATCTCTATGTAATGAGGACTATAAATTTCTGGAACGTCTGGAATATATATTTCAGGAATACTGATTTCAGGTATTTCCAATTATATTCCTAATGCTTTTGGTGGTATTGGTAGAGATGGGCCAGTAAGATCAGGTAATCCTTTTTCCAATATTTTTGGCATCATTCCTTGTACATTACCAAGGATCTCATTCATAACTTGAGACTTGAAATTTTCAGATGTTACATATTTGTAGCCAAGGTACGCTCCACCACTCATGGAAGCTACCATAACAAAAGAAACAATGCTAAGAATATTAGCAATTTTTTGAAACATGATTAAATTTGCAATTTTAAAGGCACTATCTTTTTCAAGTGTGCTTGTATTACTGCTTATTGTAGCTCTATCCCCTCTCTACGTCACTATGGGGATAATGACAAGACAAATGCACGAGAAGGTTAATTAGTCAGAAGCTTCGGCAACTCCGCCTTCAGAAACCCACAATAAATAGTCTTGGTAATCTTTGTTTTTTGGTTCTATTGGTATGGCTTTTGCACCAAAACTTGTTTTTGTAAGAATACATGATAGTTCTCCTGTTATTGAACTATTGACGAGTTTGTAAATTGGGTCTGTTGGGTATGCCATAATTAAAGTTAAAGTTCTGCGTCAGCAGCCATAAAGGCATTATCGTTACTACACCTCCATAATGCAGAAGCTCCCGCACTTGCACTACTAGGTGTGTTATTTCTATTTATACAGGCAAAATTATCTGAAGTAACACCTTCCATAGTTATGCTGTCACCAAAATACATGCTTGTTCCATGCCAGTAAACAATATAATAATTTGTACCTGTAGCGTAATTTAAACTTGGAGAAGTTCTCATTGCTGTTGGAAAATAGATTTGAGCAAAAAGATTGGTTGCTGTATAAAAACTTGCATTTTCGCAAATTCCTGAATAAGATCCACTTCTGCCATTATAACCAGTATAAGGTGCAAACATATGATAATACCTCTGACATAAAGCAAGCTCTTGTGCAAATAACCTATGCTCAAAATCTGTTGCCACGCTGCCTACTTCTAATTGAACTCCTGTAAGTTGAAAATAGTTATCTGTAGAATTAAATAAATCTACATTATGACCATAAGCCCAACCTGTTGCACTTCCTAATGTTCCCCATTGATTAAAGTGTGCATTAGAACTTTTGTAATCCGTTCCCGATGCCAAAAACCAGTTAATATACAATCCATGTCCATTATCAACATTTACTTCTGAACCACCTGTATCACCAACAAAAGTCAGTGTCTTTTTTTCCCAAGTTGCTGACTGACTTATTGTATAATTTGCTGTATATGATCTATCACTATCGGCTACAAAAAGATTAAGTGCATATGTTCCTGTTTGATAGGCTTTTACATGAAAACTTAATGTAATAGTTTTTGCACCACTTGTTCCATACAAAAAATGCGCAATATCTTGAGATTCCGTTATATACCTGATTATTCCGTATTCATTTGAACCAGTACCACCAGTTTCAACAGTTGTAACATCAAACTTTAAAGATTTTCTAAAACCAGATGGTGCATCTGTAGATTGAGACATTGTAAATTGCATTTGGTCTAATCCACCTAAACTACTTCTAAATCTATCAATTAAATATCCGTTTGTTGTTGTTGACGTACCGCGTTGACTCACTTCCATCGCTCCATTAATCGTGAGCCGTCTATTACTTAGGTTATTAGTAATATTGGCAGTACACGTTCCATCGGAGTTGTTGACAGTAATGGCAGCAGCCGTAGCTCCTACCCCTTTTATCGAATTTACCTTGATCTCTGACATAATTAACTAGGTTTTGGGTTAGCGTCTTTAACCGCTTTGATGTGGGTAGCCCACGTTCCAGTTGTATCTAGTTTACCTGCAAGCATATCGGCATACAACATATCAAGTTGATCTCCAAAAGAAGCATAAATTGTAGAACCATTAGTCGTTCTATCAGTTTTGTACTTAACAGCAGCAGCAGCAGTATTTAGTTCAGTTCTTGCAGTATCTATCTTGCTTTGTTCAAGAGTTACAGACTTTCCATCTTTATCAAAGGCACCAGCAGTATCATCAATAGTAACAACTGTTCCTGCGTATGCTTTGTAAATAGCTTCGTGATCTAAAGCCATAATAGTTTTTCCTTAATTATAGAAGATAGCCATTATGCTGCTACCTCCATTGCTGTAATAAACGTAGGAACAGAAGCATAGGTATTTTGAGCACCATACTCGGAACCTCCGATAGTAGCTGGTGTACCTTGTCTAACAAGGATTCTTAACTTATATTCAACTGCATCTGTTGTGTTAGGACTGTCAAGAAACTGACAACCAAAACTTCTTGTTATATTACCGCTTAAACCTCCACCACTTCTTAAAGATGCGTTCATCGTTGCGCTAGTTGTATTACCCCGACTATCACCAATAACTGTATTTCCAGTTGTTCCACTGCCAATAGTTCTTGCTAAAAATAACATAGCAAAAGAATCATTATTACCATTACCATATTCTCCTAAACAACTTACGAGTATTTTATTAGAACTTGAAGATGGTGTGATAGTAACACTAACACCAGTAACATCAATGGTGTTACCAGTGGTGGTTGTTGAAAACATACTTGTTTTAACTGTTTGTTTAACTTGTAGAATTTTACCCGCAGTTGCAGTTGTCGCAATAGTTCCATCTGCCACATCTGGAATTGTAAAAACTCTGTTATTACTAGATGATGAGGGTGCTTGTAAGCTAAAAGACCCGCCACCTGATGCTGCGTTTAGTTTAATCTTTGCTGTCATTTATCCAGCCTCCAGTGTAGTCACTCTTGCTTCTAATGCTTCAATTTGTGCCTTTTGTCTTTTAACCAAATTAATTAAATGTGGCACAAACCGATCATATTGTACGCCTTCTGGTTCTGGTGTTTCGGTTTCATTATTATAAAAAACTAAACCTTGGTCAATTTTATCTACTTCTTCTGCTATCAATCCATAAAATGTTTTTGTTTTATCATCATTTGAACATTTCGAAGTATATGAAACAGGTCTGCAATTTAATATTTTGTCAGCCAAAGAATCAGTTAAAGTAGCTACATTATCTTTATATTTTATAGAAGATGTTGATCTATAAAATTG
>VTLG01007861.1_pt1 | contig 24807 bp, 45 predicted proteins | sample 4694571 | NCBI WGS metagenome assembly VTLG01 (sample SAMN12604809, study PRJNA352737) | marine metagenome | biome: ENVO:00000447; feature: ENVO:00000209|ENVO:00000569|ENVO:01000036; material: ENVO:00002151; isolation source: viral sequences binned using virsorter ...
AAGAGATCAACAATGTAATCAAATATATCAGACCATATCATGCGATAGGTTTGTATGACATCAGGCAAGGCATCTAAGAAATTACCCCAAGTAGCAGACCAATCAACATTCTGAGCAGTTTCTATTGCACCACTCATTGATGTCTTAATATTATAGAATATATCTATTGCATCACTAAGAACAGGTATCACAATTTCCCCAACTGATCTACCCATGTCCTCCAAAGCCGCACTTAGTTTCTGTGTTTTTCTTTGGAAGGTTTCTTGTTCAGGTCCTATCCTTGCAAGTATCTCGTCTGCATTTTCCAAAGCGGCATTTATAAAGGCTTGTTTCTTTTCGGCATCAGTTAATTCCGATGCTGTTTTTCCCAAAGATCCTGCATAGTCCTTGTTTCCCTTTTCTACATCTACCATAATACCCAAGTTATCAAGCATAAGTTTTGATTGCCTACCCAAACCTGTTACTAACGATTCAATACCATAAGTAGCATCTTTACCAACAGCTTCAGCCAATCTTTGAGCAGTGTCAAACATTCTGCTCATCTGTTCCTCTGAGTCAGCAACCCCCAACATCATCACATTATTGGCTTGTTTCATTAACTCCATTGAACCAACAGTACCATCAGTTGCTTTTGTTAATTTATTAAGAGTGCTTGTTGACATACCTGCGGCTTTTGTCATACTTTTAAAAGAATTTTCAATAGGCTTAATCTGTTGAGCAATCATTACTGAATCCTTAACAGCTTTCATAGCACTAGCAACAGCCAATAAAGGTGCAACTGTCTTTGTAAATGCTCCAACAGCCCTAGTTAATCCCTGAACTGCTGTTTTAGTTGCCTTAACTCCTGTCGCTTTCGTTCTTAAAATATAATCATTAGTTGGCATTATCTTGCTCCGACTTATTTATAAAATTTATTTCTTGCTCAATAATCATAATATCATCTATGAAATCTGCAGGAGTATCCTGTAATGATGGATATGCAGGTGTATTGGTAGTTTTTAGGTAAGAATATTTAAGAATAGTATTTTGGTGTCGGTTGCTTAAAACCTTGCTCTTGTCAGCGAAATATGGTAATTGCATAAAACATGATTCTCCCACATCAAAACCCTTTTTCTTTGCACTATCGTATAATCGTATCAATTCATCATTAATATCATCAATAGATTTAAATTCAATTTCCTTGTTCAAACTAGGGGACTTGCCTAAGTATGGGAAATCCCCAAAGTAATCTTTATCAATACCCTTGCGACTTATCCAAACATTGCACCGCAGATGTATTTCTTCTATTTTTTTTTAACAGATCCTGTATCGCATCTTTTTGTTATTTCAGTTCCTAAAGAAGAAAGAGTTTGATTGCTGTATTCCATTAATTCATCTTTAGATAAATGGGTTGCAATTAAAATTATATCTACAATCGTTGTAAATGATGGAGTTCCTTCCGTTGCTATTAGCATATCCATTATCTCACATCTCATGTCTATATTTATAGTTTTTAACTCAAACTCGTAACCATCAACTTTTATAACAATTTTTGGATCTTTAACTTTCATCACTTTTGTACTCACTCATCCATCTCCTTTATATTATGCTATGTCAATCTCTAGTAGTGTTGATCCTGAAGAAAAATCAGGATCTGCAACCGCTGTAAATGGTATAGTTTGCATTAATACTGCACCGCCATTATCTATTGATGTCTCATTTATTAGTATTTTAGGACATTTAACTGCAAATCCTGATGCTTGACCAATAGCTAAATTTCCTGTATTACTATCTATAAATTTAGCAGATAGATCATGTATGTCATCATTCCTTACAGCATTAATACTGCCTGTAATATCCCATGCTCCTGTCATTACATACCCAAATGGCTTATAGTCTCCATCAGTTGTGTTTTGATAATGTAATCGTTCTATCGTTCTACCAACACTTAATTCCCAAGATTGAACAACCAATTCTTCACTATCAATAACAGTATTTGGTGGGTTTAAATCTCTTATATTCTTTGGAGTAGCAGTATCATGAACACTTGTTCCACCTAAAGCACTACTGCCGTAAGCAGGAAAGTATGCTGTTGCCCAATTTATAGTGCATACAAGTTCCCCACCCTCAGATCCTATATCTTGTGATAAGGTCATACCTGTTGCTACACAGCCATTACACACAATATTGTTGGATGAACTATCAGGACCTGCATTTTCAAACCTAAACTCAAAAGTATTTGCGGTTTGAGCATCCTTATATGATTCTATTGGAAAACTATATGTATTAAAAAGATGTGCAGTTCCATCAGAGCCACCATCTTCAAATAATGCTTCTGTTGCTAATCTAACTGCCTTGACTGTTCCCTTAAACACAGTATCAAAAGTCCATAAATTGCTTCCTTGTGCATGAACTCCTTGTGTTGATTGGGTAACATAACTCCCTGATCTCTGTGCTGAATATTCAATAGCCACACTCCTATCAGGGATTGTAAATGATGTTGCTTGTAATTTGATTAAATCATTATTATCAGGCGATGTACCTACGACGGCTTCTTTCTGATAAAATAACTCAACCGCTTGGCTTGGAAAATAGTTTGATGCTTGAGCCATTATTTATCTCCTTCTTTATTTGCCTTTTTCTTAGGTGTTTTACCACCCTCATAGGCTTCGTTTATATCAGGTGTATCAGGATCATCTCCTACCAACTGACCTTTTTTATTTCTTGCTCTCTTGGGTTTCACTTCCTCAAGATGCTTTTGGACTGCTTTAGGAATTAAATCAAAATCTCCTATCTCAAAACTGCCGCCCTTTAATAAAACACCTACTTTATGTATCCCAAAAAACTTATCGTCTAAATCTTTAAAACTACTTTTTGCTTTTATTTTCATTATTCATCTCCAAACGGATTATGGTTTATTAATGTTAGTTCAAATTCTGCTATATATAAATTATCATTTTCCTCGTTTTCTTCATCTTGTATATCATATTCTATATTATTAATTAGCAACCCCACCCACTTAGCAGTTGCAGTATCTTTGACATGATTGTCAATTAAATGTCTTTTTAATCTATCAATCTTTGCCTTTATAGATTCATTTACGAGTTCATTAGTTAGATCCGATTGAAAATAATATCGTATCATTACTTGATATTCTCTTTCCTCAAAACTGCTAGTAGTCATTAAATCTTCGGAGTTAGTAAGATTAATCCTGATACATTCATTCCCAACCAACTTAAATCTAGGTGCTACATAGACATTAGGAAACTCATCATCTATAATTGACTTAAGTCCTTTTTCAATTAATGGGTATGATATTTTCTGATAAGTTACAGGCACTATCTAGGTCTCACATTAATGCTTTTAACTGCTGAGTTGGTTGTCTGTAATCCTTTTCTTCTCACAGGTATAAACCACTTATCTCCTGCTGTCATGCTATTACCCTCAAATCTAACATAAAGCCCATTAACAATCTCTTGTAGTCCACCTGTAACAATTACATCCGACTTTGTATGCCCTGATAAATTATCAGCATCTAAAGTTTTAATATCTATCTTCGCAGTTCCATAAACACCACCATCTCCGATACCGCAAACAATCTCAACCTTGTCGTATGGTTCTCCACTCCAAGATTCGCAATAGGTCTCTACTAGATACATAGTCCCATTCCTTACCGCTTCAATTATTTCCCCTGTTGAATCTCCCTGATCTATCTCAAATCTTAGTTTTATTTCTGCCTTATTAATCTTATCCACAATGCCTGTTCCATCAACATTTGTAACCATATCATATAATGCTTGTCCTCTTTCATCTTCAGGATTATTTGCTCTGATTAAATTTGCACCTGCTAAATAAGCAGTAGCTTTCTTTAAAATAAAATCATATTCAGGTCTTGAACTGCTTTTGTCTGTTGCATACTGAAATGTCTTTGGAATAGGGATAGGGAATCTTGAATCTAGCATTGAATTAAGTTCCATAGTAGCATTTGCTAATTGCTGTCCTACTAGAGTTTCCCAATCTGTTCCTGCTTCCACTAAGTTGTCATTAGGATCTACTGAATTAGTAATTAGCATACATAAATCCAAATCCTCATCATATAAAAATGTCAAAGCATCTGCACCCTGAGAAGAAGCATCCCCTATGTCAGCACTTGCATCTATAATCCTATAAACAAGAGTATCTTCAGCATGGTGTGTTGCACTTGTATCAAATAACCCTCTCACAATTAAAGGTCCTGTCATAACAAGATCGTTTGTTGATACTGCTGTTATTTTCATATATTCATTATCTACCTTTACAAGATCCAATGCCCCAAAAGCAGAACCGCTCTCAACACTCATGCCTGTTGCAGATCCTGTTATCGCAGATCCTAAAGCAGAACTCGTAGTTAATACATAACTTATTTTGTTTACCTCTGAGCCATTGAAATATAGTTGATTTACCAACCCACAACCACTTGCATAATAAATATCCAAACTTGTATCGTAAATATCCTCAACTCCCATCTTCCAATTAAAGATCTGTTCTTTGCTCTGAAACTTGCTAACATAAGGCACAAGTTCTTTTAATTCTGCATGAGTGCAATATTTTAGTGTTGTAGCCATTTACTTAGTCCTTTTTCGCATTATTTTGCCCTTTTTAGCCATTGTTTTCTTTTTTCCATAACTCTTATAGGATTTTCTTTTTTTAGGCATATATCCCCTTAAAATGTTTCAACTCTCAAAACTACTTCGCATTTCTGATTTGGAAGGTTTCCGAGAACTTGTTGTAATTGATTCTGTTTACCCGTTGCAGTAGCATCTAATTTCCCACTAAATGGGGATGTGTGATTCACACTATAATTAAATTGTGCTAATTTTGGTGCTCCTGTAATAGACCAACCACCTGTTTCGTAATTTATCCTACCGCTACCCAAACCATTACTCCAAAGGTTACCATTTCCATCATCTCGTATAAATACATTGTTATAGGATGTCCCATAAGTAATTGGATTATAAGATTGTTGGTCAGGTAATTGAGCGGCAATAGCACTTTTTATATTGCCGATTGCAGGTATCCTACCCACTCCAAATATTGATGTCCCTGATCCATCTTCAACTGTTAATGCTATTGCAGATCCTGATAGCCTTGATTCGGAGGTAAATCTTACATCCCCATTAACAATAGATACTCTAACACCCTTCTCAAATAAATTGCCTGCTGTATAATATTGAGTATTTAGTGCTGATTGTATTTTAGAAATTACACCTGTGCTTCCTCCAAACTTGGTATTGGTAGCATCTGTGGTAAATGATAAATTGTCAAAATTAGTTCCCCCATCAACTTGTATATCAAGCATATAATTTGTAGAAGCAGTTAGTCCTGATTCTGTGTTTGGGGTTATCCCTGTCATTCCTAACTCTTGGTAACCTGCATCATAAAATGGACCAATAACAACTGAGCCTGGCACTATACCACCTGCTCCAACTGTTGCACTTCGCCCTAGTCCGAAAAAGTTGCTAGATTTATAAGCCCCATTGATGTCAGTTTGGGCTACTGAAAATTTATCAAATTCATGATGTTGATTAAAATATGCTAACCTCACAGCATCTCCATCGGCGGCTGATGTTACTGCTGTTGATCCAAACATTCCTCGTTTAACAGTTAAGGTGTTTGTTGCTAATGCTGCTTTGCTTCCTATTGCTGTAACTTCCATGATCTCGTCTCTAATTCTAATTAAATCGCCTATTCTAAAAAGATTTGCTGTGCAATTTGCGGCTGAAGTATATGGCTCTAAATATACTGTTGTATCTGAAGTGCTATTAACAACTCCATTTGCTGTTGCAGAATCTACATTTGCTGTGCTATCTACATACATAGCAGCGGCAGGTGTCGTGTCTGTTACCGCAGTTCCATGATAAACAACAGTATCGTGATCTCCCACTATTGCCCGAGAGGTAGGTATAATTATTTTCTGTCTTGGATTCAATAGATAGTGAACATATCTAGCATCTGAATTAAGTGTTGTGCTATCATCCCATAGAGCATATTTAAAAATAGCATAAGCAGGTACAGATCCTTCATTTGTTACCCTTATCTCTCTAATATCTCCATGCTTATGTGCCGAAGCACTTGAATCCTTATCAATATCTAACAATAAATCATTAGCCGCTCCATAGCTTATAGCCTTCTTAACACTTGTTATTGGTCTTTTAACTACATTTCTATTGTTAGTTCTTCTTGTTCCTTGTCCAAAATTTCCTGCTCCACTCATTGTTGCTTCTGATGGAGGGCTGTCGCCATATCCCATAATGATTCTCCTAAGTTAAATGATACTTTACTGTCATAATTGCCTGAGCATTTGCACCTGCTGAATTTGATTCCTCAAATGTTGCTAATATAATTTTACCTGCCGCAACCCTTGTGTCTACACTAGATAATGTTTGTAAATGTATCTCAGTTTCAACCACATCCTCTATGTCTGCACTACTATTAAATAGCACATTTCCATTGGATAAATCTCCAAGTGAGCCTGCACTTGTGGACATATCATAGCTCATTAAATGAAAATGAACATCTGTTCCTGTTCCTGTTCCAAAAGCACTTGCTAACACTGTGACACTATCAATCGTTATTGCATCAGGAACTCTCCAATATGTATAAACTGCATACTCAGGATAACTAGTATCTGCACTCAAGTCATAAGTTGTTGCAGGGTTTGTGCCTGTGCCTAAATCTGCCCCTGCCCTTGTTCCTGTGTTTGCACCTATTGGCATACTCTGATGCTGTCCTGCTGAAGTTATTGGTCTGGCTATACTAAAATATTGATATTGTGTATTTATATAATTTGCATTAGGTCCTTTAACTGCACCATTTGTGCTATCTACACTAAGTAATATGTTCGATGTTCCTTGATCAGCAACAATAAAAGTTCCTGTTGTATTGTCGGTTTGTGGGGTAATGGTCACTACATCATCCGAAATGCTCAAAGCTGATGCTGTTCCTTCTCCATCCTTTACATTTCGTATAGTTGTATCAACTCCTGAATTGGAATTGTCCACTTGTAATAAATCTTTATAGCTATTCGCTATTGTTTTACCTGTTAAACTCATTCTATACTCCTACCATCGGGCTGTTATATCTAAATATTACTGTTACATTAGTATCATTCATATTTGCACTTGGATCTAAAGAAATAGCCATTATCTCCCCTGCTGAGAATGTTGCATTGCCAAATTCAAAAATGTAAGGTGTGTCATCAACACTCAAGTCTAAAGTTACAGTATAACTTGCAGTATCGCTTGGGGTTTCAGTTCCTGTTGCAGATTTATGTAATCCACAGATAGTAGAGCCTGGCACTGCTTCACTCCTTACTATAACTCTTTCTAATTGCCCATCGTAAGGGGCTATTATTCCACAATATTCATTGTATGTAGACATTGATGTAGTCCTCTCTACTATTGTATTAAGTGGGATAAATGTTATGCTCGTACTACTACCTGCAAAGTTAGACCTCATTATCTCCCTAAAGGCAAGGGAATCGTCAACATATTTCTTGTTTACTATATCATCAGGATCAGAAGGTGTCTTGCGATACTGAACAGAGTTTTTGCTTATCTCAAGAGGGCAAATCTCATCCTCAACCAAAATAGGATGGTTATTATTATCTAATTGTTTTGCTATACTTAAAACCTTACTGCTCATTATTTAAATTTTTTCTTTATTTTAAATGTTTCATCAACCTTAGTATCTATTGCCTTACAAGTCATAGCAAGAGCCTGTATTTGTTGTTCTATCTTTTCAACCTTTACATCTAATTCATTTGGCTCATTTACATATTTTTGCAATGGTTTTAATTCAGGCATTAGCTGTTTAAGTATTAGAGGTAATAGCTTTTTTAATAAGTTACTTATTATCATCAGACCTTAAACCCTCAACAAACCCATTAAGTGCAGATAATACCACATTATTCAGAGCATCAATAAGCCATTCTTCCACTACTTTCCAATATTTTTTAGTCACATTCCATTTGCCCAATCCTAGAGTTATTACAACCCCTGCACTCCTAAAAACTTTAAATACATTGTCGTAAATCTTTTCGTTAGGTATCTTCTTTAATATAAAAAGAACAACTGCTGTTGCTCCACCACCACCCAATAAACCTATATTGCTAGTTAAAAATTCCATGTTTCTCCTTATTTCTGATAACCATTCTTTTTAAAGTTACTTATGTCTATCTTTTCCATCGGTCTTGTCATTGTATAATCTTTTATCTTGCTATTCTGTATCTCAAGATCTTCGCCACCACTAATATATGGCTCTCCATCCGCACCAAAATCCACATTGTAAACAATTATGGAGCATTTAAACAATCCCAATCTGACTATTCGCCCTGCATATTTCTTCCCCTCTATCCATATATAAACACAATCTCCAACATTGATCGAGTTCCCTGCAAAGATCTTGAAACTCTCTGTCAGTCCTTCTATCGTACTCCTGAATAACATAACAACAAAGCCAACAATGAATAGCCATCCATAGTTCCCAATCAGATTCGTGCCTATGTCTTTTATCTGTTCTTCGTTCATTCATTATAATTCGTGAAGGATTAGGAACTCAAGATTTTTAAACCCTTCATCCATTTTAGTTTCTATCTTTCCAATCTTAACATTAATCTCTGCTTGATTATTCTCTGCATTAGATACCCTTGTCATTGCTATTTTGGTATCATTCTCTAAAGTTTTAATCTTTTCCGATGTAACACCCTGAGTATAAATAAAAGTCGCTAATATCGTGCATAGTGATAAGATTGTTCCTAGTGATATATCTTTTTTAATCATCTATACTCGCCATCATTTTTGATAAGTTAGTGCTTCTTTGTCCTACTTGTCTAGCCCAACGACTATCGAGCATCTCAATACTCGCATCTTTCCATTTACCTTCTTGTATATACCCTAATGTCTTTTTAAACTTTTTTAGAGTAGGAACACCAAGATTGTAAGCCATATCCATTAAAACTATTTTTGCCCTCTTAGGTAATGTGTCAAACCAATCAAAATTGGATCTCAATTCATCCTCTTGCTGTAATAGTTTTCTTCTTAGGATTTCTTCACATATATCAAGATCCAAAGATAATTCTGATATCATAAAACCTATCCCAATAGTCAATTTATCTGCTGTGCATTTATAGGTCTTGGCTCTATATCCCTCATGTGTCTTTAGCTGATCAACTAAATCCTCAAGATATTCAGTGTCGTCTGCAGGTAGAATGTGTAAAGCCATTTATCTCTGACATCTTGAGTGGGCTCTTAGTAGAGTTCCACCATCTACAACTCTTACACCACAAACCAAAACAGCCGCATTCGCCGCATGCACTTTATCGGAAGGCTCTTTCTGTATAATAACAGTATCCAAACCATCCAAACTAAAAGTTCCTATATCTGTTCCATCTGATGTATTAAGAGTAACCAAGTGTTCTGTTCCTGCTGCTGCTGTGTTGTGTAATCTAATAAACTCGCTAGAAGATACATTTGATGATCCTGAATCGTCTGTTCCACAAGCGGCTTCTGTAGTTATTGGTGTAAATATCATTATTTAACCTCCTCAACCTTATAACCTTTTGCTTCATAAACCTTAACATAGTCGCCTAAGTTATCCCTATATATTACAGCACCATCTGTTGTAGTGATTTTATATTTCTTATTTCCTGATGGTTTGCTTTTTTTTGCTTTTTTCTTAGCTTCAGCCATTTTACTTACTCCTTAATTATGTTGCCTTTTTTATCAAAACTTACACCGCCAAAGATTCCAATATTCTCAGCACCTTTGCCTTTTTTATTTCTTTTTATTCTACTTCCGACCTCTTGCATATAATCCATATATTTCATTGGTTGATTTTTATAATATGCTTGTTGTCCCTTCTTCTCATCTGCTTCCAATCTCAGATTATTGTTGGGATCTAACTCAACATTAAAATCTTTATTATTTAAATTTCCAATATCTTTTTTCATAATAATATGGGAGGGCATTTTAAACCCTCCCATTATATTTACTGATTATGAGATCTCAGTGTGTACTTCAACACCATGAGCATTAACCAATATTGCCTTAGCATAATAGGCATTTGCTACTAGAGTTGTCTTAGCATAAGCTTCTTCTCTTTCAGCAGCCATTTGGATAAAGTTTCCACCGCCAAAATCAATGTAGCCACAACCTAGTGCTGTTCTTGCAAACATTCCGCCCTTCTTCATAGTTGCATCTGATCCATCAGGAACTGATGTACTTGTGTAGAAGTTTACACCTGCAAGGCTTGTTACAAAACCTGCACCCATAAATTGGGCTTCTGCATTTCCAGCCATACCATTAAAAGCACCTTTTGATCCACCATAACTACCACCTGTTGCAGCAGCAGTATTAAATTCATTACTTAGACCAAATGCACCATAGATCTGTTGTGGATGAAGAACTGCTGAGTAAGGTCTTGGAGCATCATTTGCTTCAAGTTTTGCAACTCCATCCATGATGTCTAGGAAATATAAACCTTCGGTTGAAGTTCCTACTGCATTAGTGAAACTATCAAAATGCCCACATACTTCTTCGTCAAAGTGCTTTGCAACATCATTACCCAACTGAGCACCTGCATTTGTCATTAAAGCATCAGCATTACCATGAGCGGCTAGATCAGTAATCTCTGCTCTTATGGCTCTTCTCAATACTGTTAAATCACTTGCAGTTGTTTCTATGTTTGTTAGGTTTGCTATTGTTTCCTCTGCACCTGAAGCCATCTCTTTCACACCATGATCAGAATCAGAAGGTGTATGCTTTGTATATACAGGAAACCGAACTGTACTTGTTCCTGATGGAGCGGCTACCATTGTAATAAGTGGTCCCATTACATTGCCCTTGTTAAACTGCACTATTGCCGATGCTATTGCTGTGCCTAAACCACCTGCGGCAACACCAACATCTGTAACTGTATTATCTTGGGCTTGTAGATCATTACCCATAGGACCATTCTGTGTATAGCCCTGTATTTTATTTAATAAATGATACATTTTCTTTACTCCTTAAAATTATTTTTTTCTACCCCAATGGTAACCATTAACATTCTCCGACAAGTATTTGTCGCATCCTGCAGGATCTTTCATAGCAAACTCCTCTATGGATTCATAGCCACCGAATTTTCCTGTTGGTTGTCTAGTGGGATTAGCTTTATCAACTTTTACAGAACTGCCCTGAGGAGCATTAGAATTAAATGCTTCAGCAATATCCTTAACTGCTTCAACACTATATTTCTCGTATTTCTCTCTCTTATCTTCAGGGATCTGTTCTAGGTATTCATTCTTAACAGAGGACTCTAGTGCAGTATAGCTTTTTGATGTCGTCTCCAACTTTCCTGTTAGTTCTTTGATTTCAAGGTTTTGCTTCTCAATAACTTTCTCCAAGTTTCCTGCTTGTATTTCTTTTTGCTGTTCGCTTTGTTTGATCGTTTCATTCATGTGATCAAATTTCTCCTGAAGTGTTTTGTATTTTGAATTAACCTCATCAAATCTAGCCTGAGGAATCATGTTACTCTTTTTTGCGACTTGATTGTCGGTTGTGCTGTTATCGATAGCACTTTCGGTTTGCTTTTTTTCGTCTTGATTGACGGATTGTATTTCTTCATTCATAGTTTAACTCTCCCATTATGTTATTTGCAAATTGTTTTTTGAAATCTTTGTTGATCCTCTATATCCAATGGGTTCTAGCACACAATCGCAGTTCTGTCTGCATACTGACCATCCTGTGCCTGGTAGTCCTATTAATTGGAAAGATTCCCAATCTCCCTCTGCTCCTTCCCTTCTTTCACAATCAGGACAACTATCCCCAACTGTTACCCATTTAAATTCTTGCACACCTTCTTCTTCATAAACCTTACCACTTGCTATTCTTGAAACCCATGCTATTGATCCCCTGATGGTATTTTTTAAGCTGTTTCTTAATCTTCCAAAGATTCTGCCCCCTGAGTTCAGATCTTCTTCTAATAAATCAAATATCGCTTGGTCTGACATTCCTGCTAATCTATTTGTGTTTATAAATGTTTCTAATTCAAGGGCAGTTGCTTCAGCATTAGAACTAAGCAACAACTGAACCATCAAACTCATATCTTCGTAAGTTTCAGCCACTATATTCTCAATTCCCTGTTTAACATTTTTTGCACCAATCTTTTAAGTTTTGGTTTTACTCTCTTAGAGAACCCAAACCACTCTCTCTGTGGGACACCTGAATGCCTGACCGATTTCTTAAACACAGTACCCCCTGCTGTTTCAAATGCTAACATTTTTGCTCTTTTTGCACTTATAATATATGAAGATGTCCCCTCTTGGTGCACTCCTGACACCAACAACCTATCCCTCTTGTTAATACCAATTATTGCTTCAGGCTTTGTCTTACTCGCCATTCTCCTTACATACACCTCTTTCATCTTACCCTCTGCTAATAATGGTTTTAGGGGATACCCCTTTTTTTGCTTAGATGCTATTGTATTTGGGCTTAATGGAGCAAAATTTCTTCCATGTATATCTTCAGAATGTTTTGTTATTCCATCTTTTATATCTTTGACTATCATATCAGCCATCAAATTTACAGTATTAGAAACTTTTAAAGCCTTCTTTGGATCCCATTGTGGTTTCTTTTTAATTATTTTCATCATTGCTTTGGTTTTCCAATATTCTTTTTGCTTTTCTTTGTCCTATCTTAACACCCCTCTCAAGATGTTTCTTGTTATTCTTGAAATAATCTGTGCTAAGTTTCTTTAAATATTCTCTTGGATTTTTTAATAATGTTTTCATATCAATCGCTTGTAGTATCTTTTCTGATTGATCTTCAACCTTTTTCTTCTCTTTGAGAATATCGGTAGTATAATCTTCTATTATCTTTGTATCATCAGGCATTGTAAATCTTCTTTTTTCCACCATGATATTCGTAAGCATGACCATTAATCTTAAGCAATTCATTAAGTGATTCTTCTTCTCCATCTATAAAGATTTCCCCTAATACCCTACCATACTTACCAACTCCATGCGATTTAATTGTAAAGTTGCCCCCATTTCTTTCTAGCATTGCCTTAGTAAATCCCTTTGCTTCTAATCCTTTGGCTTTTTCTTCAAGATCCCTTGTCCTGCTTTCCCAAGTATCTACACCCATAAACCTAATTCGCTTCTTTACCCATATATCAAATCCCAAATCTATCATCGCATCAGCAGTATCTCCGTCTACTACTCTAACTAACTTTGCTGAATAATTATGTTTATCTATTTTCTTGCTCATAGTATTTCTTCCTATATATTGCTTTGATCTTATTATCTGTTATCAATTCTTTTCTTAATACAAAAATATCTTCGTGCCTATAATAATCTTCTTCTTCCCAATCACATATAATAAATGGCTTCTCCGATAGTGATGGGTTATTGCAATTATAATATTCCTCAATAGGATGGAATAGTAAAATAAATATAAACCATTGTCTTATTATCTCAGGCATTACCCTCCTAGATTAAACAGATTATCCTCTGTGTCTGCAAGTTTCTTAACATTTGTTTGTGTCCTTTTTCTCTCTGCTAAATATTCTTCTGCACTAGGTCTATCAGGAAACCTGTCAGGATCAGTTTCCATCAGGTAATCTGCTAAATCAGCAATCCCATGATTAAATTTCCAATCCCATTCTTCTCGTTCTCTCTCTATATCAGGGAAATCCATTTCAGCAAAATCAACACTAAAATCATCAGGCAATGCAACACCATAATCCACCTCAGCCATTGCCCTCTCTATTTCATACATTTTATGCTCTATAAATCTAAACTTTTCGGCTTCATCTTCCCTTGCTTCCATTAGTTCTAAGTTCTCAATCTTTAAGCTAACTCCTGACTTAGATCCACTAAGCCCAAAATCAAAAGTAACATGATGATTCTGTGCAACTTGTTGTAATTGGAACTTAATGCCCTCTATTATAGAGGTAATATCAGCACCATTCGGTAACATATTCATACTAGCATTCTCAAGGGCAACCGCCTTGCCTGGTCCAAACCTTATTTCATCTGTATCAACTATTCCCTCAATAACCATCTGACCACCTGCTGTTCTCATGTGATATTGGAGTAAGGTCATGGCTATGTCTAATTGTTTGTTCGCAATAACCACATCATTAGCACCTTCGTTCCAAAACTCATCCACCATAGTTACAGGTTGCAAGAACACAAAAGGAAGCACCCCATAAGGATTAACCATATCAGGATTGTCTTCGTCATTTATCTTTCTTCCCTCATTTGTAAACCTGAATGTCTGCTCTGCTGACCAATAAACAAACTCCTCAACCCTATCCTTATGTAGTGTACTCATTGTTGGCTTGGTTACAGGATATACAATCCCCACAGGATTTAAGGGATCTAGTGGATCAAATACAGGCTCAAACTGAATTATCGGTGTGTATTCAAACTTACCCTCTCTTGTTGTTATCATTACTGCAACTGTCCCTAAAAGGTTATGCACCCTCTCAATATTCTTCATTCTAAAATCTTTTATCTTAATTAGATCATAATAGTCATCATTCTCCACAAACCGATTAGCCCTGTCCTTATATACCATACTGATACGACTTATTAGTCGTTTGGTCATATTCTGAGGATATAAAGGCACATCTGCCTTAAATTCAGCATGGAAGAAATCTTGTATGTGTTTTTGAGTGTTATTGAATGAATAGTAATCTAATGCCTTGTCTCTTTCTGAGAACATAGCATTTAAATTAAAAGAATCAAGTTCTGATAGTGTATCTCGCATTACTTGTTCTGCTGTACTAAAATATATCATTTTTTACTCCTTAGTATAATTACAATTATCATCTTGTAGGTTGAAGTTCGCAATTATCCAAGAAATGTCTTTGTTTTTAGCTTCCTACATGGATGTTCATAGTCCACATAATACCTAAATGCATCAGTGAAATGAGTAAGATCTTTATTGCTCTTGTCAATTTCCCTAGTGCCTTCCTTATTACATACTTGCTCTAAATCTAGTATAAAATTCTTACATTTGCTATCAATTTTTATTGTGTCCATAGCACTATTAACACTATTAACCGAATCTGTAATGCTTGGTGCTTGTCTTTTAACCTTTACAAAAAACCCCTCCTTCCTCAATAGAACATGATCTGTAAACTTACTAGATGTCTTTCTTGCTTGTCCTGAAGGATCAGGATAAACCACAAACCTACTGCAATTTGGATATTTGGCTTTAATATGTTTAGCCATCCTTGTTGTCATTAAGTCCCCTTCTCCTGAGTGGGTAATTCGTATTTCATCAAACACTCGTATCTTAGGATTGGTGTCGTATTCTTGTAACAATACTGCACAAAAGGGGTCGATGTTGAAATCCATACATATCTTGATTTCTCTGTTCGGCTCATATTTTATATCTCCCACATTCTTTTGCCTATCAAACATATAGTAAGTTTGTCCATGTTGAAGGTTCACAAACTCCCCATTAATGTATGCCTTAATTAATATTTCATCATAATTCTCATATAAACTATCTATAAACTCCTGTGGTAAGTGTTTATTATCAGTAGATCTAGCCTGTATTAACTCATATCCCTCCTTAACATCATTAGCCCACTCATTCCAAACCCAATTAAAGCCTTCAGGGGTTGTTGTGGTCCACCCTGATAAGTGATAGCCATCTCTCAACCTACTCAATCCCATCTTCCATGCCTTATCGTCTTTTAGTAAACTAGCTTCATCTATACCAAACCCTGCTAAGTTAAGACCTGCCCACCTTCTCCAATTCTCACTGCTTCTTAAAATTAATGTCCCATGCCCTGATTTCCACCGCACCACATATTTCATCTCGCTAGCCCTGTATGTATAATCAAATCCCACCTCTCTAAGTATTTCCTCTAAGGTGGGTTGTAGCACATCCCTTACCATAGGATAAACAGGCTCGGCTAATAATATTGTTTTTCCTGCATTTCTACCCAACTCAGCAAGAGCCTTTAAACAAAAGGCATAAGTTTTGCCTGATCCATATCCTGCAACTAGGGCAGGGTATTTCTCCTTGCTACTTACAAATTTATTCTGATGTTTGTATACTTGAAAATTCTGTGATTTCAAAGCCATCAGGCAATTCATCCTCTAGTGTTATAGGATCATCCCTCTGTCCTAAGTATTGTTTACCCAACCAAATAGCCATTGTTGTATTATTCTTAGCCATCTCCCATTGGTATCTTCTTAAACTTATTTTGCCCTTACTTGATTTCTTTTTATAGTACTCTGCAAAACCCTCTTTATATTCTCGCTTTACAGCCCTTGCAATCGTATCAATAGAACAATTAAACCACTCTGCTATCTCTACCTGAGTGCATTGCAAAGCACAAAGTTTATTGAACTGATCCCAATCTATTTGTATTTGTGGTCTAGCCATTATATACCTTTTCTTGGCGATCTCATTTTAACAAAATTCTTATTGTTTTGAAACTTAACAACCCCCTTACCCCACTTTTTCAACAATACACCATAAGCTTCCATCTCTACATCTTTAGTTCTGTAAGCAACACAGCCACCTTCATTAGTTAAATGCACTACATCTATACCAAATCTGTGAGTCCTTAATATTCCTCCATATTTAAAAATGTGTTGCATTGAGTAATCATAATCCTCTTTTACCTTTAATCTCTCATCAAATCTTAAATCATTTTTTATAATACCCAAAATATTAGCACCAACAACTCCCTGAGTAGAAAAAGGTGCGAATGTTCTATAAAACTTATAATCAGCCGCCATAGCCAAGCCCCAAGCCTTAAACCCAATATCCTCAGACATACAAAACATTGTATTTAATAATATATCAATCCTCTTAGGATCTACGAATGTAACCAACTTTCCACCTGCATACTTATGGAAGCTCCTAGCATCATCATCCACTTGTATCATCCATTCATCTGTCATATTATTTAAAATCCAATTTCTTGTGGGAGTAATTCCCTTAACCTCATCAGGTACTCCAATTACTTTTTCATGATGCTCTTTATATAGTTCCACCTCACTGTCAGGACATATAATTGTGCTATCTAAGAATAGTTTGTGGCTTGTTACCTTCCCTGCCCTTCCCTTGCTTGGTATATACACAGTATAGTTCATTTGCTCAACCTCTTTAATAATTCTTTTCCATCTTTAACCCTACCAACACCAATTTGCTTATAAGTATCAGTATATCCTTCTTTAACAACAGGCTTAATATCTAAAAGATCCTTTGCAACATTCCAATCTAGGCTATTGTCAAAATAAAACAAAACATAGTTATGCTCTTCCAACAACTCTGCACTTATTTCATGTTCAGGCTCTTCTGTTTCAGGCAAATCTAACATTACATTAAATTCCTTCTCATCAAAACCCCACTCAACCAACTCATCAACCTCAAACATATTAGCTAGTATATCGTAATCCCATGATCCTGTATTCTTATTTAATCTTATATTTAATTCTCTTTCTCTCTCCAATTCAAGGTCAACCTCTACACATGGTATATCTTTTATCTTTAATTCTTTAGCAATCTTTACCCTCTGATGTCCTCCAATAATAACATTCTCCCTGTCTTTATTTTTATTTATTATTATAGGATCAACCAAACCAAACTTTCCAATGGATTCCTTTAGTTGTTTATATTCTTTTTTAAATAATTGTCTTGGATTATAATCTGCAAATATTAATTCGCTTATTTTTTTTTGTATTACTTTCAAACCAATCTCCTCTCTATTAGTGTTTTATTCTCCATACCTTTAATCTTCGCTTGGTGGTATTCTGCTGTAATAAGATACTTGGGGCAATCATCCCATATAAAACCCTCATCACATAAAGCATCAATTAATAACTTAGATCCTCCAATTAAGTTGTCCTGATCCAACAACCTAGAGCGATAGGATATTATTTTTAAACTAAACTTGTCGTGTAAATTGCAATTCTTAAGTTGGTTTCTTCTCATCTGATTCCTGATGAGTAATTGGTATTGCTTCTTTAATCTTATTTTTTTTCCCCAATGATAATTGTTCAAAACATTAAGGCTGTGAATCTTGTCAGGGATAACAATTCTCTCCATTTATTAGTTTAAGCATTTTAAAATAATAAAAACAAGATAAAAAAAAGAGAAAAGGGGCTACTTTCTTTCCGACTTGTTGTTTACATCTTCCTTTATTTATGTAACCCCCATCTCTCTCTCAGTTGCAAAATCTTAGGATGGCAGGGTTGGAGAACAAAACTGCATGGTCATGAAAGCATGAAGGGTATGCAGTGAAGTAACCTACCATCCCAATATTAAATTTTTTTCATAAGTGGATCCCTTATCCATATTATCCATAAGTGTATCACAATTAGTATCATTAATTTTAATACTATTGTTATAATACTATCAAGAACAAAAATCATATCATATATCACATCCATACTAATCTCCTTTTTTTATTTTTGCAAATCTCTTACACCTAGTGCAGATCTTTCTTGGAAACCTGGTTGATGTTTCAATTATCTGAGCATCACAGCACTCAGAAGTTTCCTGATTCCATCTATTCAACACCCTATTAATAAAACTCATGTGTAATAAACTCCCTTATTATCCATTTAACCAACAATGTTCTATTTTCATACCAAAGGTTAGTGTCATATTTTTCTTCAAATTTCCTGTTACCAATTTGATGTCTCTCTGTATGGTGCTTTCTACACAAAGGAATGCAAGAATAATGCTCAATTAATTCAGGTTTTTTCCTATCCCTACCCATTCCTATTGTTTTTAAGTGATCTGCATCTACATCCAATGCCTTACAACCCAAAACACAGCATTTGTGTTCTTTTACAAACTCTATAAAATCCAAGCCCCCTGAGTGATTAGCCTGATAACTCATTTAATACCAACTAGGATTGGATGCTTTAGATCTAGCATCATTAAGTTCATCCTTAACATCTTTCTGCTTGTGTTGTCTGAGGTCATATTTCTTGCCCCTAGTGTTTGGATATAACTCCTGACACTTTCGCCTTGCTCTGCGAATAGATGCAGGGCTCGGTATTTTACTATCATTTAATTTGTGATAAAATTCTAAAACATTAATCTTGCTTAGATCAAAGTATTTACTATAAATAATGCACTCTAATCTATAATCATTATCCCTTGCCTTATCATCATCATTAAGCACATCCTGAACCCTGTCAACAAGTTTACTTATTTTCATTTTTCTTGTCCCCTCTTTTAAAATGATTAGTAATCTTTAGATATTTGCTTTGGTATCTCTGAAGATGTTTTTGTAAATGGCAATATGTATCTAAATCCGTTCCAATCAAATCACACACCTCTCTTGCTTGGGTAAACATATTATATTTGCCCATCCTTCTAATATTTTCATAAGCATAAAATAGTGATTCAGACACTTTATATTTAAATCCCATTTATGTTCTCCTTTTTATTAATTCATTTCCAATTCAAATTTTTTAGACATTTCTTTGCCGAGTGGTGTTTCTGTAAAAAACTTTTTTAAATATTTAAAATCTAATTCTTCATCAAGAAACTGAAAAACAACAGCCCAATCTCTTTCTGTTTTAGGCTCATATTTTCCTAACATTTTTTTTATTTTTTTTATATTTGGAATTTCAAATTTTTGATTTTTCCATACAGATAAGGGAAATATTCCATTATTTATATTTTCTATAATCAGAAGTATTGTCCAAATAACATTTTTCTCATCTCTACTTAATTTTACTTTCACTATCTCCTCCTTTTTGGTAATAGTTTTGCCTTACAACATCTTGAATCTCCATTCAATTCTTTATCTGCATAAGATTCCGAGCGATTACACACCTGACACCAACCCAAATAAAACCGCCCTGTGCTATCCATTTGGTAATTGGATACATCTTTACCGCTAGAATTAAAATCATTATTAACCCACCTCTTTAATCTTCTGCTAATATCAAATGTCTGCTGTAATTCAAATTTCATTTTAGTATTAGATTTATTTGGCTCTGTCCAATAATCTGTAAAAGCATTTATAATATCAGGCTCTAACATTGGAGTATGTTTTAAACCTTCTGCACAAACATTATTAATAAATTTTGATTCCCTATCTTTTAAATTATTTACATTATTATCCTTATTTACATTATTGTTAGTGACTTTCTTCGGTTTACCAACAGACTGCTCTTGGTTTGCTATCGGTTTTTTATTGGTCTGTGAATCCTGATAAGTGCAATAATTTAATATAGTTATCCTAGTTAGCTTCGGTTCGGTTTTGACTATTATCATGTCGTCATCTTGTAATAAATTTAAGAAGTTTATTAACTTGCTTTTACTCCACTTAAACTGCTTCATGAGTTTGGTTTGGCTTGTTATCATTTCCCCCTTATCCACCTTGTAAAGAGTAGAACCAATAACACACTTGCCTTCTTTGTGGTTAGCCCTAAGTAATAACCAAATAAATGCTTCTAGCCTAGAGTATTCCTTACTAGCTTTTAATATTGGGTTATCTAATATCTTCCTATGTAGTGAAATCCAACCTCTCATGCTGTTCTCCATTTTGTAAGTTAATAAATATGATATTATTTTAAAATCTTTTTTATTAAATCTTTTTGATCTCCTGATGGTTCCCCCACACCCTTGCACCAATTATAAACAAGGGTATGAGATACACCGATTTTGTGAGAAAGCCAATTAGCATTTCTTTCATTAATATCCAATAGAGATTGCAACCAATTTCTTTTTTTAAATGGTGTCGCCATATTATGCTTCCCCCTTTTTTATATTATTAGACATTCTTTTTTGTTTGAGTTCTGATATTAGATTGCCGATAATATCACTTGCTTGGTCAGCATCCATCTCATCATAATCAAACTTGTCCTCGCTTTCCCCACCCTGCTTAAGCAAGGACTTAATATATTCAACCTGTTTAGCACTTGGGGATTTTTGAGTGGATTTAATTGAGTTATATTCAAAATCTTGTTTTGGCTCTGAATATGTCCCTGATTGGTTAAACTCATCTGCTTCTGCATCAGAACTTACACCTCTTTCATATAATCCCAAGATTTTAAGCACACACCTATCCTTTGCTCTTTTCTCAGCCATAGCCCAATAATAAGCCATCACACAATTCTCTTTTCTTGCTTCTCCCATAGTCCAAACCTTTTGGTCTTTGTGGGTAGCTTGAACAATAAGAGCAACATTGTTAATATCACTACTAGCAACAATAGGAAGATCAAAAACAATCCCCTCTTGTTTTGCAATCTTTTCAACTGCATCGTGTTTAAGTATCCATTTTCCACTTTGTTTATGTTTCCAAAAATCATCTTTGGAAAGATCATAAGCAACTGCTAGTGATTTTATTTCTTGATTATTCATTTTACTCATCTCCTTTTTTATATTTGACATTTAGCATTGTTACCATGTGTTCCTCCACACAATGGGCAAACAAAATCCTTATCTTTCTTCAAATTGGATAAAATACCTTTACCATAGGCATAGTTCTTTTCTTCTTTCTTTATCATCTCAGTAATTGAAAGCACCTTAGCCATCCCATCAACCAATTTGCTTTCCTGATATAATATCTCTGCTTTAAGATCTTTCAAAACATCCACAGCACTAGGCGGTGAATTAAAATTAGTTTCTATAAGTTGAATCTCTTTGTCAATTAACATAAGTATAGTAGTAGATTTTAGCATTTAGTTCTCCATTTTATTTAAATAAGTTAAACATTTTTTAGCAATTTTCCTTCCACTTTATCTTGTAGAACTAGTAGTTTTTATCGTTTAGTTCTCCAACTAAGTGTAGCCCTCTTTCAAAGCATCGCATGTTTTTGTATAAATCTCTTTTAGTAGTATATCCTGTTGGTAAAGCATCTTCACACCCACCACTTTTGTTGGTTACTCGCAATAATTTATAACCACCATAAGCACCTGAAATATAAAAAGATCCAACATTCCAAATAGTTCCTTTTTTTTCAGTCCAAAAACAAGGTTCTTCTTTATTACCTGTTATATAGTTTAATAATTTAGCATGTTCCTCTAAATCTTTAATCGTTACTCGTAGCATTTACTCGTCTCCTTATGTAATGTTACACTATTTAATAAATTTTTATCTTGGAATGATCTATGTTCAATCGTTTTAATTTTACCATTTTCTTCATATTGATATACTTCTACTTTAACAAACCTGCCTAATATATCAGTATAAGATTCAGTATGAGTTAGAATATATTTTTTATGAGATATAAGAGGTGCTGTTTTCATTACTTATTCTCCTTATTATAATCTATGTCAAGTTGATTTGCTTTTTGTAATGCTATGCTCATAGCAACCTTTAATGATTTATATATTTTGCCTTGAAATTTATATGTTTTTTTTCTAGAGATATTTCTTATTACCTCAATATAAATAGATGTAGGTGTAATAGATCTGTCATCAGTTTTAAGTTCATATAAAACATAAATATCGTGATTTATATAATTAAAATGATTTATTATTTCGCCTGATTTAGAAATTCTATGAGTCTTAATTGTTTGAAGATCTTTTTTGCTTAAAGATTCAAACCACTCCTCAGAACAATCATCTAAATCAACACAATTACTATTCCCTATTAAGCCACCTGCCAACATTGGAAAAACATAACCTGTTTTAAAATTTAAATAACAACCTACCGAATTAAGTTTTATATATCTACTAATCATTACTTGTTCTCCTTATTATATTTTGCATTAACAAAAACAAGGATCTCAATAGACAGATCTTCCATTAAGTTAATTTCATCTTGATTAAAAAGCCCTTTCATTCTTATTAGTTGTTGGATAAGTTTATATTTTTTAATAGCATCTTTCATTTCGTTCTCCTTTTTATTGTTCTCCATATTACATTATATGTTAATAAACTTTAAGATTATTAAACAAGCAATACTTTAAAAAACTTAAATAAAAATAAAGGGCTAAAACCGAAGTAATAGCCCTTTTTCTTTGACCGTTATGGATGAGTATATGATAGGAGGAGTCAGGTCAAATCTAAAACTGCTCCACAAACCTCAACCTACAAGAATATAGTTTTGGTGCTTTTTGAGTGATCTTTGTTGCCTTGCCATCCAACTTAACTAAAACAAAATCCTTAGAGTTAGTATCAAGTTGTAGTATATGTGTAAGGTTACCGCCTAAAGTTAAATTTAAATAATTACCAAGAATATTAGCATTGTGTCCCTGCTCATCATAAGGATCAGTATCAATATAATTTCCACTACTGCTGTCATAGTTGTCCTGAAGAAAAGTATTTTGATGTATATTCTTAGGGAATACCTCGCTTTCGCTTAAATAGTCAAAACTCATATCTATCACTCTACGACCTTGCAAAGATACATCTCCGAACTCCTGATTGTTATCATAAGTAGTATTTGTAAATGGAGCAAATCGCCCCCATTTAGGTCTTAAATATTTTATCTGAGTTATATCACTCCCTGATGAAGTTCTTGTCCTTTTGACACCATCAAACTCGTAAGAGATGCTAACAGACATATTGGGAGAGTGTGGGAAATCGTAATAGTAGCCAACTGTCATTGGTCCTATCTCAAAGAATTTACCTTCAGGATCTCCGCTAGCAAGATCAGGGTAGAAATTGAATCTGTATCCATGACAGTATTCATCTCCTAGTGTGGAATGGTTATATTGGGCAGATGTAGTTGCTAAATAAGTTCCATCTCCATCTTGAAGGGTTAATATATCTGTTTGTTCAGGGTAGTTATAATGAGTTTGACCATCCCATGTGTTTGGGAACACCCCTGCTTCTATTGTAATATCGCTATCAAGACCTGTTGATATAGTATGCAAGTTATGTCCTAGAACTCCATAGTAGTTTGCATTGTTTAACAATCTTCTTAAGTCCAAACTTAAAGGCACACCAATCCAAGATTCTCCATTGTCATCCATGTGCCTATCTCCAAATTCTTCCATAAAAGCAATTCGTTCTGTCATGTAATATCTGCTATTTTCACTTCCTGCATGATTCCTATATGCAATAATTTCATTTCTTTGCCTTGTAGGGTTCATATTCCACCCAACAGTTCCAATCTCAGTATCCCATTGTTGCCCCAACTCAGCCCAATGGCTATATCTAATCATCTTCTTCCCTATTGCTCGTAAATAACTAGGCACATCGCAGTAAACTCTTGGTGTTCCTATTAAGTGATATCGTTCTTTATTTAAAGCCATTACTTATCTCCAGTTCTCAAATTTTTATATTTTTTATTGGTTTTTATATACTCCCTGCTTCGTTCATTAAAATCAACAGGATATTTACTTGCTAAATTCTTACCAATACTTTGCTTTATTTGTTCTCTGCTTACTGCTTTTTTTAGATATGTTGTAAATTCTGAAGTCATTTTTATTTCTGATTCTGCTATGAAATCCTGAAAAGTTACAGAGCTTATTTTGTTTTGATTTCCTGCAAACAATCTAGCATCAGCATCTTCCCACTTAACAGGAGTTTTGTTTACATCCCAATTAGCCCTCTCCTTCTCCCATTTATCTTCTTGGTATTCCACTCTAAAAGGTGTTTTTTTCAGAGCATCAAATGTATGGTAAATTCTAAAATTCTTAAAAACCACATCTCCCTCATAGGTAAATATAGTATCGCTATCTACCCTGTTTGTAAAGGTAATTAATAGATCTTTTTTCCTTATTAAAGGAACATAGCCAACTCCAAACAACCCATCAAACTGCCCACTATAATCCACCTTTATTAAACTAATTTCCTTGTCAGAATTGTTTGTTATAGAAAATGAATCCTCAGTAATTATAAACCTAATATCCTCTTTGTCA
>VTLG01010540.1_pt1 | contig 24802 bp, 50 predicted proteins | sample 4694571 | NCBI WGS metagenome assembly VTLG01 (sample SAMN12604809, study PRJNA352737) | marine metagenome | biome: ENVO:00000447; feature: ENVO:00000209|ENVO:00000569|ENVO:01000036; material: ENVO:00002151; isolation source: viral sequences binned using virsorter ...
ACCTGACATGTTTTTAGTATCGTCAAATCCTAAAACTTCAGTTCGTATCCATCTGTGCCTGAATCCGTCTGGCGCAGGTGGTGCATCTAAGTTAGATGGTGGAGTCCAAGTCTTTGGTCTTGTTTCCTTAACTCTTGACTGGCTCGCACGCGGGGTTTTTATTTTATCATTTTCCATATGCTATACCTCCTTCGTGATTTTTAGTTGTTTTGCATAATCTTCTAATGGCACTCCTAATTTTTTAGCGATAGCAACTTGAGAAGGTGTGAGTCTCACAGTTTTGCGACCAGATCGGTTTACACTTCGCTTCGCTGAAGCTACTATTTGTGTAGGTTTGGTCGTATCATTTTGAACCTTATCATCAGTTGTATCAAATTTATTAGGAAATGCAACTCTTATTCTTTTGTCTATTTCCGAATAATATTCGTCAGTCTGAGGATCAAATCCTTCTTGTTCCACTAGGGTTTTGTGTAAATCAAATGCAGTGTATGTCATAGCTGTATCTGTACCAAACCATTTGTTTTTAGCTCCCCATGATTCCGCTTTTGGATCAGGTTGAACAGTTTGTTGAGGAGATACTTTTGGTATTTCCTGCTCTTTTGGTTCAGCTTTAGCCATATCTTCATATGCTGCTTTTGCTTCATTTAGTCTTGCTTCTTCATATCCAAGTCTTGCAATCTCTTTACTAGCTTCAACTTCAGCCGCAAGATCTCCTGCTTCTTTAGCTGCTGCTAATTTAGCTGCTGATGCTACTAAGCCAGATTTAATTCTCTCTTCTCTGTCTTTAACACCTGCTTGTTCAACTGAAGAATATTTTTTTTGAAGTTTTTCTTTTTGCTCTTTTTGATTTTTAGCAAAAGATAATGCTTCATCTTTTTGTCTCTCTGCTTCTCTCCATTTTTTTGTGAGTTTAGCTATTCTTCTTTGAACGTCTTTTGAATACGTTTCTAATTCTTCTTTCTTCTCTTCAGGTTTTTCTTCCTGTTTAGCTTCTGGCTGCGCGTCGCTGCCTTCTGCTTTCTCTTCTCTAGGTTCCTCTGCTTGTGGCGCGGGGCTAGAGTCTTCTTCCTTGGTTTCTACTTCACCTTCTGGTTTTTGTTCCTCAAGCTCAACGTCAGCTCCTGGACCAGAAGTATCTATGTCAACCATAGGGCCTTTTTTATTTTCTTCTTCTTGCATAGTTTCCTCCTATGTTAAATGTAATGCAATACAGATTCTGGATCTTTAATCGTACCCAAAACCTCATCGTCGTTAAGAAGACGGACTTCTCCACCTTCTATTGGTAACCGTGATCCTGCATATCTTGCAAAAATCACCCAATCTCCTTGTTTACACCAAGGGCCAGTTGGAAATTTTTCTTTATCTCCGTATGCCATTGGTCCTATCTTTACAACATAACCACAATTTGTTGCTATTCGTGCTTTGTCTAAAGCTTCTTGTGCAATTATAATACCACCTTTAGTTTTTTCTTTTGGTGTAAAAGGTAAAACTAAAAGTCTCCATCCTGAAGGGATGGGTAATTCATCTTGAATGTTTGCTACATTAGTTTCATCTATTCTTTTTTCTTCAACAGATTCAACTTTTTGTTCTTTATACTTTTCTTCTAAAGCGTTTTTATGCTTTGGGACCTCTTTCGCTGAGGTCGATAACTGTTCCTTGCTCATTTTTTTGCTCCTTGTTATTTAGCAGGTTAGAGATTTCCTGTGAAATATATTGGTAGGCATGTGCCTGCCCTAACATATATTTGTATTTTTCCATATTGTCAACACCTCCACCAATCATTGAATCACCAATATTTTGATAAAGATCTTTTAATTGTCTCTGTATTTTAGTAATTAACTCTAAATCATCCATTATTCTCTCCTTTTCTAAAATCATCTAAAGCATCTAACTTTTCTTCTGCTTGTGCGATTTTATCTAGTTGTTTATCTATTTCTATCAGATGTTGTGGATGCTCACCAATTCCTACTGAATTATTGAGATATATATTTATCGTAGCATGTGCTGCAGATATTTCTGCTTCATACTTATCTTCTAACGCCTGTATTATTCCATTTCTCATGTTTTTTTTCCTTTTCCAATAACTCCTTTTAACACTCTAGCTTGACCAGCGTGTGCTTTAGAAGCTTTGTTTAAAGCTTTAACCACTTTTTTTATTTTTTTCTTTTTTGTATTTTTCATTTTTTCTCCTTTTCATACATCATGTACCAAGTAGGATTAGTATATCGTATACCAGACCTTATTTGCAATACTTGGTGCTTTATTTTATTGCCCTCAAACAAAATTATCTTACCTTTTTTAGGTTTAATAACCTTATCACCCACAACAGTTTCTCCTCCTTTATAGTCATCATTTAAGTATAATATAGAAGTGTGAGAATGATAGTCAAAGTCCAAATGTTCGTTTTGTTTTTGTTTATTTGGCCATCTAACTATTTGTGAGTAATTTATAAAAGTATTTTTAAAATGTGTTTGAACTAAAAAATTTAAACTAGATAATAAAATTTTAAAATAACTATTGCCTTCTATTGCTTCAGCTTCGCAAGTTAATATTTGAGTATTACGATGTTTCATTGCCCATTTATCTTTATTACGATATTTCTTATTAAAATTAGCTTTGTGATAATTTATTAAGTAATCACAAAACTCATCGTTTATGAAGTTATCTTTTTCTATTAACATTTTTTTCTTTTAGTATAAAATCTAATGCGCAAGTAATTCTTTCATCAGTGCATTTTTCAACTCCATGTATAGACATAGAATTAAAAAACAATATCATTCCATCTTTTTCTTCAATATTATATTTTTGGTCATTGTTCATAAAATACAAAGGGTGTTGATCAGAAGATTTTACAATAAGGATTGCAGACAAAACTTCAGGTTTATGATTATGAGGCTTACAAGAATCTGTTTTAGAATAATAATTTGCCCACCAACAAGATCGTTTAAATTTTTGTGAGGTATGTTTTTTAATATATTTATAAGAAAAATTATAAAGTTTATCAAAAAATTTATATTTAGGATTAAAACCAGAAGTTAACGCCTTAACATTATTTAAATCTTTTTTCCATTTACTTTTGTTTTTGTAAACAAAGTTTTTAATTTCTGTATTTAATTTAGGATTTATAAAAGTTACTTGTATCTTCAACACTTCCATCTTCTTCGTGCCTGACGGATACGAGAATTTGGATCATTACGAGTTTTTGCTGATGCTCTTTTGAGTTGCCCTAGTGAACGTGCGCAGTATGATTTTCTGCGTTTGGCAGCTTTTGATCCTGGCTTCACTTTTCCAGTCACGGCTGTTTTTAGTTTTGAACCGGGATTTAATCTTCTATAGGCTTTGACACCGGCTCGGGTCATTCCTGCTCCAGACTTTGTAGGTCTAAAGTTTTTCTTATTTCTTGCAGGCATAGTGCCTTTTGATAATTGTTCTCTTACTGTAAAATCGTTTCTCATTAATCTAGCATCCCTTTGTAATATCTTGAATATGATGGATTGTTTAATTTTTTATTTGCATACGTAGAATTAATTGCTGGTCCAATGTAACCACCTTCACTAGCAAATGTTCTAACGTTTTTTGGTTTTGGCCCTGTATTACTGGCTGCTCTTTTTCGTCTGACAGCAGATGCCTTTTGACCTTTTGTCATCCGTGTGGCTTTTGCAAGTGGCACGCATTTCGGATATTTTCTTTTGCTCCCCTTCGCTCTTCCGCAAGGTTGATACTTGCCGTCTTTCTTCGGTGCTCCAATGTCTACCCATTTGTCTTTCACCCATTTTCTTAATCCACCTTCTGAGTAATACCTACGCACAACCAGCTCTTCTTTTTCTAGCCATGCCAGCCATTTGTATAGGCCCACCTTTAGCAGCTTTTGCTCTATTCTTTTTACCACCTGGTGTAATTTTACCAGAGCAGACTCCTGATGCGTACATGTTTGCATATGCGCTTGGGTATACCTTAAATTTTCTTTTCGCTGCTGCTTTACCTTTTGGACAGAGTTTTGCCATGTTATGCCTTCGCTGTTTGTTTTGCTCTTTTAAAATCTTTTGCTTTTGGTGCACCCTTTGCACCTTTTTTTCTCATCTTTTCACCACGTTTTCTTTTAGCGTGAATGTTTGCGTATAAACCTTTACCAGCCATTATGCTTTACCGCCTTTTTTAGCTACTATTCTTTTTGCATTGTAACCAAATTTTTTAGCTAATTCAGGTTTCTTTTTTGCTAATTTAACTAAACCTGGGTTTTTACTTTTACTTATTGGTTTACCGTTTGAACCTTTTTTATATCCAGGTCTCATCATGCCGCCACCCATGGCGCCACGTCTATTTGCTATTTTACTAAAGTTTGGATTTGCCATTATTTTTTGCCTCCGTTTCTAAATATTTGTGTTCCCTTTATACCAAAAATACTTGCAACTACAAGCACCCATAAATTCGTGAACCATTTCGGAAGCTCATGAAAATACTCGAAGAACAATTTTACCTTCTCCATCGCAGTCGGATCGTCCGACATTACTGCCCACATTAAAACTACGATGGGCGCCGAAATTATTACGAGTACAAATTCATCCTTGTAGTCGTTTTGTCTAGCTTCAAGTAATTTGCCTTGGTAAGTTTCCTCACCTCGAGCCATTTTTTCTGCGTGCATTAGTTGTGCATCAGACATAGCCATCTTTGTCTTCTGGCGGTTAGAGTAAATTTTACTCCCCGCTTGTAAAGCAATTTTTGCTAGACTAAACCAAGCCATATTAGTACCACTTAGCTTTTCTATTCTTTTCTTTTAAAATTTTTCCTTGACCTTGAACTTCTTGTTCTTGTGTATCTGATGGATCAGTCATTTCAACTTCAATTCCACCTTCAACATAACCATCTTTGTTTGTAAACATTTCTTGGTTAAGGTCTTTTTTGTTTTTTTCTGCCATTTTAGCTCCTTTGTTAATTATTTTACTCTTTTTTTAAAAATTTGTCGACAATTTTAGTCATCTCTCTTAATTATAACGCCTCCTGTACCCATATCTTTGGCATTTGGCAAAGTTTTTGACAAAATTGTCTTTTCAATCGAAGTATCAGCTCTTAATTTTGCTAATTCTTCATTTTGTTGAAGTTTTTCATCTTGATTTTCTTGATTCATCATTGCTCTCATCTTATCAAGGTTAATTCTCTCTTCTCCCTCGTCTTTTTTACGTTGATTTTCTTGTGCTTGAAGGTCCAACTCTCTTGCTCTTAACTTAGCAATTGGATCATTGTCAAATTGAGAAGTAATTTTCTTTTCTTCTTTAGTAAATTCTTCCATCATGTCTGCAATAAGTTGTGCTTTTCTTGCCTCTATCTTTTCAGACATCATTTTTAATTGCATTTGTAATTGTGGGTTTTGTAATGCTTGTGGGTTTTGTTGAACTGCCATTATTTGTTGCATTTCTCCTCTAAATTCTACTTCAACTTGTTCTTGAGCCATTAAAGAGATGTGTTCAAAACAATTTTTTTCAAGCGCAGCCATAACTATTGGATTATTTCTAGCCATATTTGTTGCCATAAAATTTAAATGCGAAGTTATATGCGCTCGGTGATCTTGACCAGGAAATGCTTGGAAAGGTTTCCCAGCGAGAGCATCAATGTGTTCTAGCGCTGGGTCCTTCGGTGTGGGAATTGGTGGTCGTTTTAAAAGTTTATCAATATCTTTAACGCCTAACGCTTCATACATATTTCTATAGGCTTGATACAAATTATGAATTTGTGGATTAGATGTCGCCAGCTGCAGCTCCGACTGTGCGAGGGAAATACGCTGTGTCTGTGAGAAAATATTTGGATCCGCAACTGGCAATATATCTACTCTGTCATCAAAGTCTGTTTGTTTAATCATTCTTTGACCACCAACAACATCGTAGGGATATTCTTGGGGTAGATATAACTTGAAAACTCTAGACATTAATTTGAATTCTTGTTTTAGGGCTGCGTAAATTCTTTTATGAATAGCAGACATTGTTCTGCTACCTCTCTCTAACAAAGCTACTGTCGTACCCACTGCTGCTTGTTGATTACCCTCACCTACTTGCAGATCTGCTATTGAAGCGAATCTCTGACCTGCTTGTACTACGACGCCCATAAGTGCTAATAAAGTTTGTGATGGTTCTTTGAAGGGAAGCATCATAAAAGAGTCTCTGATGTTACCACCTGGTGCATCTACGTCTCTAAATTCACCTGGTTGAATTGATTGTGCATCATCTCTTATTCTAATTCCTCTTTGTTTAAATCCTGCGGGTAAGTTTGACAAAGTTCCTGCGTCTAGTAATTGTCTTAATGCAGACGTTGCTGTTCTTGATAATCCACCAATCATATGTATTAAACCAAAACCATAAAAACCTAATCCTGGTAAAAATTTAAAATGAACAAAATAATCAACTTTATTTTTTAAAGGGTCTCCTATTTCGTAATTTCTTTTGATTGATAAAACTTCTCTAGAATTTTCTTCTATAGTCACAACATATGGAAGTTTAATTCCTGTTGGTTCTTGCTCTTGATCTAAGTCTTCAAAACCTTCAAGATCAAGATGAACATGACATTCCAATAAATTAAATACATCTTCGTCTCTACCTTTTGATGCACCTTCAAGTTCTCGTTCTTTTTTCTCTACTTCAGTTTCATTAACTGGACCTGGTTTTAATTCTACATCTCTATAAAAACCAGCTACTTGTTGTTTTCTTAATTCGTTTTCTGATATTTGAACCCGATGAATGATCGATTCCGCGTCGTCTAATGAGGTAGCCGAGTAGGGAACAATCAAGTCATCTGCGGGAACAAACTTAGAGCAAGCCATTGATGTTGCTTCATCATAATAAACTTTTTTAAAAGCCGAGCCTGCTAATGGTAAATGAAATAATAAAGAATCAAAATCTGGTTCGTAATCTTTCATCTTATCCATAATTTGATAGTTCATGAAATCTTTTACTCTTTGTGATTGTTGTTCTTTTTCTGGAGTAGGGTTTCCTAAAATTTGTGTTCTAACTGGACCTTCTGCTGGTAATAATTCTTTATACGCTAAAGCTTGAAATTGTGTTACGGCTTCTGCTAATACAGGGTGAGTTGCACCTGATGCACCTTGAAACGGTTCTGTTCTGTTATCGTATTTAAAACCTAATAAATCTAAACCTTCTCTATAAGCTCTCTCCCAATCTTTTCTAGAATTTTTATAGTCTTGATAATTTTGATAAAGTGTTGTTCCTAATCTTCCAAGAATATCATCTGGTAAATGTTCAGCTAGATTATCGTAATGATTTTGTCCACCTTCAACAGAACCTATAGTAGGATCATAATTAATATCTACAGATCCATCTTCGTTTTCTGTAAGTTCTACAGGATCACCTTGTTCATCAACTTGTTGTTGCTTTTCTTGTTCAGCTACTTCAATTTCTTCAGGTGATGGAACTTTTAACTCTTGCTCTACGTTTGGTAGAGTCTTGTCTATGTCTGCCATTTATTTTCTCCAGTTTTACAGGTTTAACAGTATTATAATTAATAAGCAAGCCCTCCGGCTCAGGTCCTCTTTTAGGGGGTATTGTTTTAGTCAATTTCATCTAGTGCTCCTGCTGCTTCATCTGCTTGCTCCGCTAGCGTTTCAGCTGCTTCATCTGCTGCCTGCTCATACCTTGCTTCGGCTGCGCCTACATTATACTCACCTTGTTTCATACCTGAATCACCTGTAAAATCTTTTACTGTTTTTGTAACTTTACCTGTTGCAAATTTTTCCATACTTGCTGTGTCTGGTCCTAATATTTCATCTAAATCCTCAAGAACTTCCACATCAAAATCAGTGTTGCCGTCAGGATCTACGTTAACAGGAACTTCTTCTTGAGCTATGAATTCACCTTGTTTCTTTACAGCTTTGCCTGTTTTCTCATCTATAAGTTCATAACCTGGTGGTTCGTATTCAATCTCATATCTTTTCCCGTATTGGTTTGTACCCTCTACAGAAACTCTACCATCATCATTTCTGTAAATTTTTATACCTGGTAATTCTTTTGGTTCGTATAATGTTAAGTCTGCATCGATTCTTTTACCCGTGCCACTAAACATAACTTTATTTATCATGGTAGGGAACCAGTCTGGCATTTTAGTAGAGCTACCTGCAATCTTAACTATAGGTTTAGCAACTTCTGATTTGCCTAAAAATTTACTAAAAATAGGTAAAGCCGCAATCCCTCCCATTATTTTTAAAAACAATCTTCTTTTTGGATCCATGGGCCCATCAGCGAAACCTATTCGTCCACCCTCTGCTGCTCCCATGATGCCTCCCATTTCATAAATATCATCCAATTCTTGTGGTGACATTTTAGAGGTGTTATCTAGGAGTCTATATTTATCTTCAGAACTATCTGTTGCTCCTTCTGCGCCTGTAGACGCTGATAAAATTTGTTGAGTTTTATCATCAATAAAATTTGGATTTTTTATTGCAAAATCTCCAAAAATTTTTCCTGCAATACCTGTTTCTAAGTTTTCTTTTCTCCTTAAAGCTTCTTTTCGTGCAAGACCTTCTACTAATCCAATAGCCTCTGGATTGTAAACTTTTGGTGCTCTTGTTTGTATATCTCTAAATCTTTCAGCAAGACCTGCTTCCATGTTAACTAAATCACCAGCATCAAAACCTAATTCTTCTAATTCAACTTGATTAAGTCGGGCATAAGATTTAAAAGCGTTAAGATCTTTAGTAAATCTGTCATAGTCTTTTTGATAATCAATCAAATTTTGTACAGCAACTTTTTGTTCCTCTGTGTCAGCCAGTTTAATAAGATCTTCATTAAGACTTCCTAAGTTAACTCCAGGTATAGCGTCGATTGCAGTTCCTATAAATGTATCTCTAGCTGTCTGACCAAAAGTTTTTCCTTCTGACATTCCAGTAATTATTGGGTCGGCTTCTAATAAAAGACCTATTCCTAAACCTGTAACGCCTTTACCAGCGGACAAAGCAAAATCAGCTACAGTGCCTGCACCTCTTAAAGTTTTAGCTCCTCCTTTTAACAAAGGATCTAAAAATTCTTCTTTGCCAGCTCTTAATGCAAGTCCTGGATCAACTCCAACATTTTGTGTTTGCATAAGTTTTTGTAAAGCAGATAATTTTTTTTGGCCTCTTTCTTGTATAGGTATTATATCTTTTTGACCAACTGTTTCTCTAACTCCACCCGTTTCTATAAATTCACTAAACTCTTCTACATCTTGCACTGGAATTTTAGCTGCCTTATAAAAAGCGTTAAGATTATCACTATATTGATTATAAATATTTTGTTTAAAAATTTGTTTTTGATCGTAAGATAAATCTTTAAAAAATCTAGCGTCAGGGTTTATTTCTTGAACTTTACCATATCTATAATTTGAATCGACTGTAGACATATCTGCAAATAAATCAGAAGATTTAAATTTAGACCCAACTTCAGGGATTTTAATTGTAACCTTTGGAATTCTTTTATTTTGGCCTTTAAAAAATTCATTTTTTTCAGACATATTATTTATTCTATTTATTATTTTATTATAATGCCCATCCATATCATTTTTAATTTTAACTAACTCTGCCTGATTTTTTTCTGTTATGGGTTTATTAAGAAATTTATTTAATTGTTTAAAGTAAGTATTAAATTTTTTATCATAACCTGTCTGTTTGGTTAAAGCGTTCATATTAATTTCAGCGTCTTGAAAAACTAAACTATTCATTTTGTTTACATTTGAATCTTTTAAAAGATTTTTAAACTCTGGTTTATCTGTAATTTGCATGGAAACTGGATGACCTATGTGATCTCCAGCGGATGCTTTTAAAGTTTTTGTAGGTAAATAAACATCTTCAGCTATTGCTGTTTGTCGTACATTTCTTACAACTTTTTTATTAAAACTATACAGATCTGAGTCTAATCTTTGTTCCGCTCCTAGTCTAGCCTCTACAACTTCTTTTTGTGTTTTTCCTAATCGGGTTGTTTTTTCGTTTTCTTTAAAAAATTTTATTACGTCTTTTAATTTATATTGTTTACCCCCACCACCGATAGGATTTGGTCTACTTGTTACTCCAGCTTTCTTTAATTCACCTGTAAAGTATTCATTAGATTTTGGGTTTCCTTTTGCTGTAGTAATACCAAAAAGATTAAATAATTCTCTCGCGCTATAAAATTTATTAACGTTAGCTCCTTTAGTTACTTTTTTTAGAAAATCAGGTTCTTTAACTAATTTTGTTCTAAACTCAGAAAAAGTTAATCCTTCTTTAAGTCCTTCAATTTTTGTTCTTTGCTGTACGCTTAACTCTCCTTTTATTCCTAACCTGTTTCTCATTTTTTGAATTACTTGTGGTCCTGATGATAGATCAGCATTCGGAAAAATAGATTTTTGAGCAGCGCTTGTGTTACCATTAAAAAATTTATCTCTATACTTAATAAATTCTTTAAAAAATTTTTCTGTGTCGTCAATGTTTTTTAAAACATTTTGGGTAGATGGTGCAGTAGCTGCAACTTTTAAATATTTTGGGTTTACAAATTCAAGTAATGATTTTTTTGTTGCTATTTTTGTTCCATCAGAAAACTCTTCTCTCTTAATAAAATCTACAGACTCATCCATAAGACCACCACCTATTATATTTAATGAGTCTAGCAATCTGCCTTTTCTATTTTCTTCTTGAATATCTAAAAGTTCTTCTGGCTTTGATTCTGGTAATGTGAATAGTTCTTCAACTTCGGTTGACTGTAAATCAAAATTAATTGGAGCAACCTCTGGTTCTTTTAATCTTTGTATTAAAGTATTTCTTTTGAGAAGTTCAGAGGCCATATTATAACCCCATTAAATAGTCTACACCTTTACCAGGTCTACCACCTTCAGCCATACCACCTGGATCAAGGTCGCCTTCGTCTCTAAAGTCTTCAACTGTTTTTTTATTTTTTAGTCTAAGCCCACCTGTTCTTTTTTTAAACTCTGCAGATATTTCTGCTGGTGTACTACCTGGCATTGTATCAATAAGATCGTCTAACAAATCTAATTGATCAATATCTCTTTCAAAAAATTTATTAAGATATTGAAGAGGATCTTTGTTTGGGTCTCCTCCCTTATCTAAATCTTTTCCAAAAAGTAAATCATCATAATCTTCCGTGCTTAACATTTTTCTAAATTCTTCATCCTCTGCTAAAATTTGTCTAATAATCGGTCTTCTTGTACCTTCTCTTAAAACGTTTGCGCTTAGTCCGCCACTTTTACCTAGCTCTTTTTTTAAAATCTCTTCTAGGCCTTTGTCCAGAGTTTCATCAATATCTTTTTTCTGAAGCTCTATTTCTTTATCTAATTTTTTTAGTTCTTGTAAATTTTTCCCCATCGGTGAGTTAGGAGAAACACCTTCTGGTAAACCTAGGTCATCTTTTAATTGCATAATGCCTTTGTCATCAACTTTTGTTTTTGTTTTAATATCAACAATTTCTGCTTCAGGTTTTTCTGTTGTTACTTTTCCTTTGTTCTTAGCAACCAAAGCTCGTCTCGCATTCATCTCAAAGTTAGAAACTTCTGATGTATTTTTATTTGAAAGAACATAAGGTCCATACTCTTCTAATTTTTTTTCAATCTGAAATAATAAATCTGGGTCATTAAAAGCTTTATCAGAATATAATTTATAAGGACTGTTTCTATCCATCTTAATAGGTTTAGAAATATTTGTTCTTGTACCTATAATTTTATTTAAGTAACTTTGGCCAAACAGTTGTTTTAATAATTCTAATAGTTTCATTAATAATAAATCCTTTTCCTTTGAGGTTTCTCCTCATCTTTTTGATCATCAGGATGTAATACAAAGCCACCCTGTCTAAAACGCATGATCGCTTGCGTAGTTGAGTCTACAAGGTCGTCATGATCGCCAAACGGAAATGCCGCGCACTCTTCGATGACTTCCTCAGCGAATTCCTGTTCGGGAGCCCATATCATACCACTTTCAAATAAAGGTGCAACTGAATTTACTCTTGTGTGCTTGTCGTTTCCTTTTGACGGACTAAAGTTAACGACAGGTATACCCATCTTTCTTAGTTCATCTGTCAAAGGTTGACCTGATGCTTTTGACTCAATAATAACCGTATCAGGGTCCCAATACTTATATTGCTCCATGGCAACTTGTTTTAGTTCTGGAAAGTCATATCTGCCTTTTTTAGCATCTAATAATATTAAACTAGCAGGGCTATCATCATTTAAATAAAACACACCCCATGTTGTAATAGCTGAATAATCAGAATTTTCTTTTTTAGAAAAAGCAGTATCGTATGATTGTATGACGTGCTTTAGTGCAGGTATCCAATCCTTATCCCAAACTTGCCACCATTCTCTTTTGATGATAGCTCCTTCTTCTGAAGTTGGATTCTGCATATATTGTGCATTCCATTTTTGTAAACTAACTGATGCTTTGACACCTTCTAATTCTTCTAACTTCCAATACTCCGGCCATAGCGGTTGACCTGATGGCATGATTGCAGGAAACTCTATAATTTCCCACTGATCAGCTTTAGCCTCTCGCTGCGCGCCAAGTAATCTCCCTGTAAGATCTTTTGTATTCCATCTTGTCATTACTAAAACAATTGCACCACCTGGCTGCAAACGTTGACGAGGACCTGATGTATACCATTCGTACGCTCGCTCCATTGCTTCTTTGTTCATTGCATCTTGTTCTGAGTGCGGGTCATCTATAATTAAAAGGTCTGCACCTCTTCCTGTAATTGCTGAGCCAACACCGGCTGCGTAATACTCACCGCCTCCTTGTGTTTCCCATTTACCAGCGGCTTGTGAATCTTCTCTGAGTCTAGTTTTAAATACTGATTGATATTCTTGTGAATCTATTAATGCTTTTGCTTTACGACCGAATCTGACCGATAGCTCCGTGGTGTTAGTGCTTTGAATAATTTTGAGCTTCGAGTTTCTACCCACCATCCAAGCGGGCAGCAAGTAGCTAGCGAACTCAGACTTTGTATGTCTAGGTGGCATATTAATTATTAATCTTTTTAATTTGCCTTCAGCCAGCTGATTAAATTTTTCAGCGACTATCTTGTGATGTGATCCTTCAATAAAATCAGGCCATACATGTTTTACAAAAGACATGAAATCAGAATGAATTTTGTTTTCTTTTTTCTTTTCTTGATATTGTAAGAACGTTTTCATGAAGTCTTTACGAACATCAGGAGGTAGTTTTTTTATTTTATCTATACTAATTTTCATTTCAAAAAAAAATTCTGCAAAATTTTTTAGGATTAATTTTGAAACCTAGCAAGTATTTTCTGGTTATAACTATATAAAACTTAGTATAAAGGGTATACCTGTGGGACCCCTTACAACCTATACTTGTATTATTATATTCTATTTCTTTGGAATTTACAATTGGTCTGGTACCTCTATCGTTGCCCGAGGCCCGAAGGGCCGAGGCAGAAGCGCGGCGCCCGAAGGGCGCCACAACCTGTAGTTGTTAATCTAATAATACCATATATGCTTTGGCATTGTTCTTCATAAACCAATCCAATAGGTTTCGCATTTCCTGCCAATGCTTACTGCCACCTGTGCCTAGTTCTTTATCTTCAAGAGTGGCGAGTGCCTCATGATAAAATATCTTATCATGTTTCTCGCTCTCTTCTTTTGTTAGTTCAATAGATTCACCTGTGAATCTATTACGTCTTGTGTAATCGTGATTTGTTTTTGTTTCCATATGTCCTATACTATCCTATTCCATAACTGTGTCAACCTTTTTTATTTCAGTAGTAGTCCACTTGTGTACATTTCCACTTGAATACTCGTGAGAGTGTTCTGTTTTCTTAGGGTCCTCAATACGTGTTTCGAGTGGCTCGGTTCTCGGCGCCAACGCTATCACTCGTTGTGCGTTTGCATTCCAAAAATTAAATATACAAGTTTGACTACAAAAATAATTATATATGCTATTAGGGTCATACCAATCATATTCAGTGTTTTGTTTTACTTTCCTTGTTCTTAAAACTTTAGAACCCTTGCTACCTCGCACCCTGTCCTGTGTTGCGTAAGTATGACATTTAGGACCATGACACCAAACGTGGCTCATTGTGGTAGTCCCCCATACATTGACACAATACCACCAACCATAATCAAAATGCCTAAGTAAACATCTTGCGTGTGGATTGCGTAAATTAATCCTAACATTGCAACCATAAAGCCAACTAGTACCATTAACATTCTTCCTATTATTTCTGCTTTGTTCATTATGTTCTAACCTTTGCCTCTCCGACAGCCATTCTCCAACCATCATTATCTAAATCCCAATATACTAAACAAGGTGTACCTTGCTTAGATACAAAAGATTTTCCTTTTGTTCCATCAGGTTTATCATACTGACCTTTTCTAGTGATAAACTTTTCGTGTTTCTTTGCGTAGTAAGTTATGTAAAACATATTACTTACCTACCTTTTCTTCTAGTGCAACTAGTCTTTTTGCCATTATGCCCATATTGTCTTGCATAGTGTTCATAAGTTCTAATAGTCTGTTGATTCTTTTCATCAACTCTATTTTTGATTCTGCTATTTCTATTTGTGTGTTCATTTTGTCCTTTCTTTTTATTAATAGGACTATCCTATATCAGATAGTCCTATTTGTCAAGTGTTAATTTACACTTTGTTTTTCGTATTGTAGTCTTGCCTTAATCTTATCCTCTCTTGTTTGCGTTTTGTTTTTCATACCTTTAATCATACTTGCTAGATTGCTAGGGTTGTAGATAGTTAAACCAGTAGAGTTAGTTCTAACTAATTCTGCCTCGTCTAATTCTATTCCAAGTTCTTTGGCAAGTTCGATACCCTCAGCTAAATATCTGTATGCTTTCAAACCAATCTTTAATTGGTCAAATTGTTTTTGCAAACTATCTATCCAAGTTTGGTGTGTGCTTACAACTTTTGCTTTTGCACTTCGCCATTGTAAAAAGATTTCATATTCTTTTTTAGTACAAGCGATTGCTCTACTTCTACAGTGTGAAGTTCCAATTACATCTAGGTAATAAGGTGCGTTGAAGTCCTTACATAAACCAACTGCATTTCTATCATCATCACTAGAATAATAGTTTGATGAGTGCTTACCAATAAATTTATTGTTTGCCTCTATGTGCTTGGTTTTGTGTGGGTTGCTATCCTTACCATTTTGCTGTGCAATAATATCAGGGTTGCAACCATTAGCTTTAAGTTCTTCTCTATGATATGCGTGAGCAAAGTGATCGTTATCTTCATTACTACCATATTCAGTACCATTTAGATTGCCATACAATCCAAAATCAAAATGTGATTTTGTTTCTTTGTTTTCGCCCTCGTCATCAACATCTTCGTTATGTGCAAAGTAAAAGCATTTATCTTTTGCTACTACATCACATGGGTCGCCATACTTCTTTTTAAACTTTCGTAGTGTGGCTACATCTTCAGTAGGGTATGATCTCTCTACTACTTGCTTTGCAACATCAAAAGCATATCCTTGCATATCATTAAAGTTTTCTCTTGATTGCAAAAATGATTGTTGCTCTTGCGTTTCTTCTTTTTCGAATACATCTTTTATTCTATTGAATAATTTATTTCTGTATTCGGTGTTCATTCTTATTTTAGACATATGTCCTTTCTGTTAGTTATTAATTATTTATAGGTTTATCCTATTGACAAATGATTGTCAAGTGTTTATATTGAGTTAGGAATATAGGGGTATGTAGAAGTCCCCCTGTAGTCCTTTCAGGTTTAAAGGCGCTTGGAGTGAGGAAATAAACTCTATAGCATAGGTCGCGAGCTCGAGGTAGCTGGGATGGTAAACAGGCGTGTTTGCCAGGAAGATCCTCACCTACGCACACCTGCGCCCTTGAGCCCTGATCCTACTATTTGTAGACGATACGGCCTGCAGGCTGGTAGTAGGATCTGGGGTCAAGCTAGGTCCCACACTAGACCTAGGTTAAGTCATATAAGCACGCAAGTGTTGACAGGATAACTGCAAGTGAACTAGCTTGACCAAACAGAAAGAAATATTATGTCAAAAAAAGAAATACTAGAAGAGATAAGAGCAATATTAAAAGACTATCACTATAATAGTGATACAGAGAATATGTCTAAGGATGTTGTTATCGCTTTAGAAAATTTAATTAAGAAGTGAAGAAGTGGGTGGCTGTGCTATAGAAATGCCTTAAAAATTTCCTATAGGTGAATTGATCACACCGAATAAATGCCCACGTTTGAGCCCTGACCTGTAGATGTAGAGACACAGGGTCCCTGAGACGCCTCAATACGAGTGTGTCGGCGGATATCTACAGGTCTGGGGTCAAGTGGTTTATGTCTTAGACAGAATTATATTAGGTGCTAAGCACTTGGCCAGAGCCACAAGCTTCAAGCGTCAAGCTTCAAGCAGCTTGACAAGCTTCAAGCAGTAGGATATTATAGGAGTAAACAGAAAGGATAACATGCCAAAAAATAAAAAAGACTGGTTTGACACTCACGTCAAAGTTATGACGCTTGACGACAATCCAGAACAAGAGAAGAAAATACACAAAGAAATAAAAGAGGCTTGCATTGAACGCTGGACAAAGCAAGTAAGCGAAGTTACAAAAGAGTTAAACAAGGAGGAGAAAGATGAGCGCGATTAGAAAGAGCGAGACATGCCACGAGCAGCTGGTCAGGATGTGCAAGAACATTGCAGACAGCATCACCAACCCAGTAATTAGTAATGATGAGCAGGAAGATGGAAGCGTCGAACAGCATGGCGGTGCCAGCGAATGGATGGAAGGCGTATACGATATACGTTACATCGTGGACCGGGAGAAACGTTACTACAGCGCCGAGCTTATGGTTGCTGGAGGCGGCCCAACTATATGGGTAAGCCTGAACGAGATGGAGGTCCAGGGCTATTGGGGCAGCGACCGCGTGAAGGAGCCTTTCATTGACAACCTGGATCTTGATGGTTATTGTGAGGAAATGTATGCCAGCTCCTAGAAAGTACGATAGTATAATAAATAATATTCATAATGACTGGTGCCGTGAAAACGGCTATCCGGTCAGGCCCAGATTTAAGAGCTACAAGCTTCAAGCCGCAAGCTTCAAGCTTTCGAACCAACCTCAGCGAGCGCCAAGCAGCAAGCGTCAAGCCCAGAACAGCGAGCTTCAAGCTTCAAGCCACAAGCGGCAAGCTCTCTAACATTTTTTCCCTCATAAAGTTTCCAGTCTCTAGTGGCGAGAGACTTTACCAAGATAAATGTATTCTTAGGATGTGTCACGTGGAATGCAATTTGGTGTGGACTTAGCCTTACAGAATTACTCTTACTAACTTTAAGCTCTACTGTAAAAAACTGTTGGTATTTAGTATATCCGATTAGGTCAGGTAAGCCTGGAACTGCCAGATTTTCAATACGATTCCAACATATTTCTGGCGTATTTTTTTTCAAATCCAACCACAATTTACGCTCAGGTTTCAAAGTAATTACAACTTCTTAATAACCTTACCCATATGCCATTGTGTTGGTTCTATGGTGATAGCAAGCCTGTGTGTTTCTCTTACACCCAACAATTTGTTTTCCAACAACTGTATACTTTTGATGTCATAAAACTCTCCATTAGGTAAAACAACTTGCACCCTTGCATTCTGTGCAGCGTCTGCCTTCATGAACTTATCTAGTGCCTGTCTTAATAACTTTCCTTGCATAATGTGGGATATCTTCCAGTCTCCCATCCGATACCCTATTGCTTTGTACGTTAAATTACTTTATATGTCAATATATGGGTTTACCAAAAAAATTAACAGAACAGCAAATAAAATTTGCGCAACTCCTAGTAACAAATCATGGTCGTAAGACTCCAACTGAGTGTGCTATTGAGGCTGGTTATGCTGATGGTTCAGCAAGAGTCAGAGCATCGGAACTAAGGAATCCACAGAGGTTTCCATTAGTGGTTCAATACATAGGTGAACTTAGAGATGAGTATAACAAAAAATATGAAGTAGATTATGGTAGCCACATAGCTGAACTTGGTAGAATTAGACAGCAGGCATTAGACAAAGGAGCATGGTCAGCAGCTGTAAATGCAGAAGTTGCAAGAGGTAAAGCAGCTGGACTTTACATAGAACAAAAAATTATTCGGACAGGTAAACTTGAAGATCTAACGTCTGAAGAATTAGAGAGTCGAATGAAGATGATAATTGATGAGTATTCACCGATTCTTGAGGGTGTTGATGAAAAAGAACTAAAAGAACAAGTATTATCAAAACCAACATTTCAAAAAGATTCATCGTCTAATAACCAAAGCTAAATTAAATCTATGTCTATCTTGTTTAGGGGGTATTCCTCTGTGAGAAATATCACTATCAAATATTATAGCCTGACCTTCAACACTTGGATAAAATCTACCTTTTACTTCTGTGCCACCATCATTAGTGTGTAAACTATAAACTGCAGACACATACTCATTGGTTTCATCTGTGTGTTCGCTTGTTTGAGCAGAACTATCATAATAATTCCAATTAACTTTTTCTAATGCACCCCATTTATATTTTTCTTTCAAAGTAAAATACACTATGTCAGCATAATTATTTAACATGGCATTCATGTTTACGTTATACTTCTTGTGAAAAGAAATAATACTAAAACCGGTATTAGGTCTATTATTATCTACAAGACTTATGGGGCTTTCAGCAGTTTCATTAGCTATAGTCCAAGATCTCCATTGAATAAGCTCATTCAATATAATTCTGTTTACTCCATGTGGTAGAATGTTGTCTAAGGTTTTAATCAAAGTTTAATTTTCTCCATACTTACAATACAACCCATCGGAAATATATTTGTATCACTAAACACTTCGTCTGTAGTGTCGTAAGAACTAAATGTAATCAGATGCTTTTTAGTTTTCTTAAATACATACGCTTGTGTAATCATTTTACAGATAGGTAGTTTATCCATCTCATCTTTGGTTTTATGCCCGCTGTCGCCGGTGATGTCGACCCAGTGAATAGTATGGAAATAATACTTCTTTTTGTTAATAATAGCGTGTTTGTATCTCTTTTTCCTTCTCATATCCTGTTTTAGCATATTCTACATTTATAGATATAAATTTATCATTTATAGAAGCGCTAGGTCGATTTGATAAAATAAAATGTAGAAATGTAGAAAAAGATACTATTAGTCAATAATACCAACAGTTCCCGCTTCTACATTTCGTTCTACATTTTCTACATTTTTCTTACCCTTGCTTAAATAAGCCTTATTTGACGCTAAATTCTTTCTACATTTTTGTGCGTCAAAAGTGTACAATTTAACCAAATTTGCTGCCTCTTTGACCTTATTATACCAGTCCCTCGCCGCTCGATCCCTGTCTCTCCCTGCTAATTTGTAGAAACGAGCAGCCAGAAGATCAGCTTCTCTCGTCAATTTTTTTATTCTAAACATAGTTATACCATCCAGTTACAATGTATTTAGTCTCGTTCGCTATCACCCCACGATGCATGTGCGTAAAGTCCGTCGGCCATATCAAGGTCAATCCGCGCTTCGCTGGAGTAATTAGTTTCTGGTATTTAAATTCAGTGCCACCATTCTTTACATCGTTAAGATAAGTCATAAACACAAGACACCTTGTCGACTTACCATTGTCTCTTTCACAATGCCAATTATAAAACCCGTCGCCAGATCCATACTTCTGTATGTTATAGAACTCGTAAGTAGAATTAAAATTAGATAACTTGTTTTTTACTTCAGGGTATCGTTTCATATATAATTCTAAGCATTTCTGTAGAGACGTATTGTATCTATCAAAAGCAGAGTCGCCTCCATATATATTAATATCTATACTTTTCTTAATTTTTTTATCTACACGATCTTGAGATCCACCACCTACCTTTCCTTCACCTTGTCTATGTTTACTAGCTTCAAAGAACTTAATTATATCATCACAGATCTTATCATCTATAAACCAACCACCAATAAAACTATCTAGCGGTGTTTTGTAATCTATAAAATTCACTTAATCTTTCTAACCACTTCCATTTGTATTGCCTAAATCTTGCCCCATTTAGAACAAATTGTTGATAAAATAAATCCGGTGTACACATCATGATCACGCATTGTTCTATATTTGTTCCATGAATACAATCGTGAGCTGTTGCATAGGCAACACCTTGATAGTAATAATCTTCTATCCACTCTTCTCTCTTAGGCTTGTTCGATTGTTTAAAGTCAACAATACTCTCGCGCCCTTGATATACACCAACTAAATCTGTTTGTCCTGCGTATAGGCCTGGATAAGATAATACTACTTCAGAACCCCATATCTCTTCTAATTGAGGGAAACCCTTCTCTATGACTACCTTTGCCATCCGATGCGCCTCCTGGCCCACCTCAGTAAGATCTAAGGTATTGTTTCCGAGGATGTGATGTTCTAAAATACTGTGCATTGCAGTGCCTCTTTTACCTGCCACATTTTTAACACGTTCTGCCTCATTCTTGCCTACTTTAGCTTGCCACCTTGCCAAAGACTCTCGCTTCTCGTCGCTTTGTGTAGCCGATAGAATCGTCGTTACAGATGGTAGCTTCTCATCACCAACATCGTAATGTCTTGCATCATTTATTAATGATCTAACAGATTTAGGATAAGTAAATTTTTTATTCCACTTCACAGGATAATAGCCCCAAGTACAAATCCGGCTAAGAACCAAATGATCTCTTGTCTATAATACAATGACCACACTTCAAATCTTTCTCTTAATTTATTCCACTTCACCTTTAAAAAACCTCGCTAAGTGTTTACAATATTCCTCGTCTTCATTTACGAATACAGGTTGTTTCATATCGTTAGCGGGGACACCACGTCTGGTACTCTCCCCGTCGCTAACGCCGAGCTTCGACGCGGGCCTTTCGGCACTGTGCTTAGGTCCAGAGGAACGCAATACTGCAGAACTTGTACCCCTATCTCGGTCAATCTTTTTAAATTTTATTTTATGTTTAATTGACATAATGATTCACTATTTCTAATAGCTTTTCTTGTTTAGTTATAGCAAAAGGTGCTATGCACTTTGCTATCTCATAAGCATTTCTATGGCTTACATTCCATCTATATTGATCCTTCCAATGTGATTTAGAGGAAGGAGATTTATTTTTAACTCTTAAACTTACACTACCTAATCCAGTAATCTTTCTTATATAATCTATTGTAATTTTATCAGTCATTGCTATGTCTAGTGTACAAGTCAAAAAACTATAAGCTTTAGGTTTACCTTTCTTTTTATATTTATATCTACGATGAAATTGAACACAGCCTTCGCCGTCAAATAAACCTGCTAGATATATTGCATCATCTCTTAGCATAACCTGTTCCTTTCTCTCTGTTAGCCCAACGTTTACGCCAACCATATGCATTCATCTTACTGCCATAATGTTCAAAAAATCTATAATAAATATCTCTCACTTTTTTTATAAAGTATAACACATCATCTATTGCATCAGGTATTGTTTTCACTTTTTATTCTTTCTATGTCTACCCATATACCAATCACCTGGCTCATAGTCCCAACGTTTACCGTGATGTCCACGTATATCCGCGTACCACATTCTTAGTCTTACTATAAATCTTTTTATTGCCATTACTTTTTATCCTTATCTTTTAAATATTCAGGCGCAAATTGTTTTATATTGTTCAAAGGCACTGAGTCATGAACATTACCTGACACAGATATTCTTTCACAATCAGATGTAAAAGGACTTACCCAATGTTTTAACCACGCAGGAAATATAAACATATCTAGTTCTTCAGGAAAATATGATGCATAAGTAATACAATCTCTATGACCATCACCATATAAGAACTGTATACCACCAGGTCCAGCGCTTCTACCTTTATAAGCTTCATTTTCTTTTCTTAATTCTTCAGGTATTTTTAAATAAATAACAAAAGATAATTTACCATCATGATCGTGAGGTGGGTTAAATTCATGTTTCTTTTGTTTGTTTATCCAAAGCGCAGATAAAACGTATTCTGGCTTCTTATCATATTTTTTTAAAGTAAAACCTTGGTAAGCTTGATCATACACTCCAAAATATTTAGCTAAAAAAGGCACCATTCTGTTTCTTGCTTCGTCGCTATAAGATGTTTCATCTTCTATTTGTCCTGCTAACTTATCCCTAAAATCAATGTTATTAGCTTTGGACTCATCTAATAATGTTTTTGCATACTCAGGTTTGATTTGACATTTTATAACACAAGGACCCCAGTTAAATACTTTAATATTTATTTTTTCACCTTTTTCCATTATAGTTCTCCTTTGTTTCTGAATTGATTTATAGCATCTTTTTCTAATTTAGCAATTTTTGATCTCAGATCCATAATTTCTTCCATTTGTTTTGTATTGTGTTTATGTAAAGCATCATTTCTAAACTCTAGTCTTTCAATTATTTCTTCTAAATCATTTGGTCCTCTAGGCATAGGAACATCTGCATTTCTATACTCTTCTTCTTTTGTCATTGGTTCTCTTAGTTTATCTAACATCTCCTCAAACTCCTTTGCTTCTTTTTTTGTTGTTGTCATTCTCCTCCTTTAAATTATTATGGAACAACTTTAAAAGTGCTCGGTATGCACCACCACTTTGATACTCTTGTTCTTTATCTTTATTTATTTTTTTTTCTTGATTCATTTGACTTAAACTTTTGTGTTTCATTTTTTATCCTTTCATATGTATGTTGTTTTATGCCCTTTTCTGTTTTCATAATGGTTAACATATCAACACCATTATAGGCCTTTACTGCAGGACTTTGTGATACAGCTACTCCACCTATACTTGATAAGACTAATAGCTCACTGCAACTTGTCAGAATTAATCCCACTATAATCATAGTTAAAGTCTTCATCTTCTATTTCTCCTACTGATTCGCATTTTGAACATTGTATTGTTATCTTTTCTTTTTCGCTTTGGTCTTTCCATATTCTTCTATAACCATTTCCCATACATTCTTCGCATATTCTACGCACCATTTGGTATCCATTTGTTTACTTTATTTTTTGCTTTTCTATAAATATAACCAGGGTTATATCCTGCAAAAATACACACCGTAATAAAGTCTCTATTGGATAAATCAACCCACTCAAATGCGGATCTCATCTCTCCATAAGTTAATGGCAAAGCTTGGCATCTGCTAGAGCACGCTTCATATACTCCTTGAGATAAAACAGCCTTCCAAAGTTTTTCTTCAGGTGTTTTTTTATGTTCTTCATATATAGAACTATTTGCTAAGTCTGCCATTTAACTTTCTCGCTTTCTCATTCACTAATGTTTTTACTACTTGACTACGACTAAGTTTTACATCAGGTGCAATCTTAGTTTGTAGTTTTGTTATTGTTGCATACGTGTCATTATCGACCGTTATGTTTTTATACTTGCTAAAGTCTGTCATAGCTTGTAACCTTTCTTTTGTTGTTTCTATTTATAATATAGGACATTAACTCAAAATATACAAGAGGTCAAATGAATTTTTTATTAGTGCTAAAGGTGTGTTCTGCTCTCGACGGAACCTGTATACCTGAAAAGATGATAAGTACCCATACAAATTGGTATGACTGTGCAAGACAAGGCACGGTTGAAACGCTGATGTTGTTAGATTCTATGGGTGAAGAGCTAGTAAACAATAATAAACTATATGTGGCTTTTTCTTGTAAAGTCTCAAGTGGAGCTTAAACACCACCTTTGCCATCGCATATATAGCCAATAACTCGTTTTTTATCATACATGTAGTAGTAGTGATTACTCATAAAAGTCTTTTTCTTTTTTTCATGCACCACTACATTAGAATTATACCAAGTATGACAATCTGATTGAATTTCAAACGTATCTAACTTGATGTCTCCACCAAAAGTTAAATACATTAATGTGATCATTATAGGTTTCAAAGCACTAACGCCCTTGGCCCCTATACTTCTTAGGTCTTTTTTGCCCTGGTCCCATTTTTTTTCTTATTCTCCCTGGTCTTTTTCGTGGTGTACGTTTGTGGTAATTATTTACCCCAAACATTCCTTTTTTCTTAGCCATCTTTTTTATCTAATTCTTTCTCTCTTTCAATAAACTCTCTGTCTCTATCATCTAATTTTAAATACTTAATAGATCCATTTACATATTGTCTTGTTTCTTGACCACACATTGTACACTTATAAAAATCAGTTACGATAGCAACTAATAAAGTATCTTCATGACAGTGTGGGCACTCACCGTGCACCGTATCAATGTATCCTATTTTAATCATTTGATAACCAAGGTTTATAATTAACCTTACCATCTTCTCTAAATGCTCTTAGTGATTGATGTCTGTTGTGATCTGTTGAATAACTACAATGTATCCAGCCCGAAGTAGGTTCGTTATCACGGTAAAATTCTAAAATGAGCTGGTCAAAGTCTAGCTCATTTCTAATCCAGTGAGCTAATTCTCTATTATCTACACCAGGTATTTCAAAGTCTGCAGCTGCTGCATTGTTGTCTGCCACATGTTGGCTATTAACTGAACTTCCAATCTCTATACAAAGCTGAGCACATCGGAATCCTGATGATATAATTAATGGTTTATCAAAATGTGATCTAACTGGCTGTAATATATTCGTAGCCAAAGCTTTTATATTCTCAATCTGTTGAGGATTAGGATTATTGTTAATACCCTTACGTTCCGCAGTTTGCGACTTTGTTAACTCGTCAAGAGTTATGTTAGCTGTAAGTTTCATTATTCTAATATTAACGATTTTATAGACGTAGATCCATCTATATTTTTCTCTAATTGTGCTTTAGATCTAATACATTTGTATTGTATATTTGGTTTATATTCACGCATGGCTAT
>VTLG01013109.1_pt1 | contig 24800 bp, 35 predicted proteins | sample 4694571 | NCBI WGS metagenome assembly VTLG01 (sample SAMN12604809, study PRJNA352737) | marine metagenome | biome: ENVO:00000447; feature: ENVO:00000209|ENVO:00000569|ENVO:01000036; material: ENVO:00002151; isolation source: viral sequences binned using virsorter ...
AGAAAGTGTTATTTATTAACTGCCAATATATAGAAGGCGACTCACTACCCTGCGTTATTATAAATAAAGCTGTTTATAATATTTATTGCCGAGGTGGACAAGGTTGGTTATGTAGGCAAAGCAAAAGGTGGGTATGGCTTGGGTAGTGCCATATGATGTGCAATAAGCATAGTATAAAAACTACCCAGAAAAGGAGAAAACATGGCAAGAAAATTATTGCTAAATCAAACTGTGTCTCGGCCTATGTTATATGCCCTTGCACAAGAAAAAATATCTACCACACCTAGAGAGGTGTTAGATGAACTTGCGGAAACAGTCAAAGATTTCTTTGATTATATTCCAAAAGTAAAACAATTTATGAAAGATAGATTGTCAAACTTAATGCCAGAGTCAGATGCACAGGTATTAAGAAACTATGGTCTTACTAGAACAGAGAGATGTTTCTGGTTCACTGATAAAGACAGTGAGTTAGCAAACATAGGCTCATCTAGTAATGAACGAGATTGGTTCGTCAGCTTTGAACAAGATTCGTGGAATTCCTATTCGTCTGATAGAAGTATTGGCAGACTTCGTAAAGAAGACCTAATCGCATTGTATTATACAGATATGGTATCTAATGGTATTGATGTTATGAAATATCTCTTTGTAGAAGAAGAAGGTAAAGATTATAATGGCAAAACTGTAAGCTATTATAATTCAGAACAGCGAGACCGCAGAGAAAGTATAGGTAAATACAATATTAAATTTTTTGAGGACAATGGGCTTGACTCAGAGGACTTATCATTTGAGGTTCCTTATGATTCTAATAATAGGTCATGTCATCAAAGAGCAAGATTGATTACTGAAGAACAGCATGACATCTTGGCACAATATAAGTATAAACTTGGGGCTGTCAGATTAGTTTGGCACAAAGCATTGGAACAAATGAAAAAAGAGTTTCAAGTGTATAGACAACTTATAAAAAACGCAAAGACTCTTGAAGCTGTTGCAGATGAATGGCCAGAAGCAGAAGAAGTTCGTCATAAACTTGAAGGAACAGGAACTGCTTTAGCATTGTCTACTGCTGATAGAAGTATTATACAAGAAGGTATGGCAAGGCGAGAGGCGGCAAAAAAAGGTATTGCCTTTATTGTTCCAAAGCCAGAAGCTATACAGCTATAAAATATTATCTCCTTAACCCTCCACTATTTTAGTGGGGGGTTTTTTTTGGTCTTGACAAAATTTTAAATCCGTGCTATACAGCTCGGTTCGGGGTTGACCTGTGCACAATAGATTGTTTCTGGTAGTAAAGGAAGTGTTCTATCGAATGGGAGTCAACAGCATTACTAAACGTAGGGTGGGGTTTAGTAATAGAAAGAGGGATATGGATTATAATTATCAAGTAAAAATAATAAATGGAATGGCAGTTCAGTCCGATACAGATATTCGGATTGACTGCCCTTTTTGTTTTCATAAGAATACTTTTACGTTAAGAAATATTGAGGGTAAAATAATGTGGAATTGTTTCCATGCTTCTTGTAATATCAAAGGTTCTATCAAGAGAGATATGTCTCCAGAAGAACTAAAAAATTTTTTGTCGTTGGAACGGTCACTACCAAATCAAATGAAATGGAGTGCACCACATTATTTCACATCGGTTCATTCAAACGCCAGGGCATTAAATTATTTAAAAAATAATAATTGTTTTGATGCAATGCAAAAAGGTTTTGCAAAAATTATGTATGACCCAAAAAAAGATAGAGTTGTATTTTTAATTAGAGAATCAAATGAAGTGGTCAATGGTATTGGCAGAGCTATAACATCTGATAACTATCCTAAATGGTTTATCTATGGAAAGAATACAAAACCTTTTGTATGTGGCAATCACAAAGATGCTATACTTGTTGAAGACTGTGCAAGTGCTTGTGCTGTGTCAGATGTAATTACAGGTATTGCATTGTTAGGCACATCTTTGAAAGATGATTACATACCACATCTAAAAAAATATAATAAAGTTTTTGTTGCATTGGATAGAGACGCAACGACCAAGTCGTTTGACATAGCGAACAAATTGTGCTATACTGTAGACAGTGTTCAAGTAATGGTTCTTGAAGACGACTTAAAATACTTTAATTCCAATGACATAAGGAAGCTAATATATGAAACTAAAAACAAGACTCAAGCATCTCAAGAAGAAGTTAGACAAGAGAGCATTGAGAGACCCACGCACTAAGAGAGAATACTTTATTAGAAACAAGTGGGAAAGAGTTAGAAGTATATTAGTAAAACGATATGGCATATTGGATTAGAAAGGACTTATGATTAAAAAATACAAAGCAGAATTAGAGATTGTGGGCATGCCTGCCTACTATATCATTAATGATATATCATATCCAGAAGAGGCTACTGTTGAGTCAACGGGAGAAAAGTTTTGGATGCCACTTACTATATGGGGTGGTTTTACAAATAAAAAACTTCATGATGAAACTGCACATCTTAAAGGTAAAGCATATGATAAAAAAAGAAAGGAGATTGAACATAAAGACGAAAGCACACAGTATGTTGTTGTTGCAGATGAATATCAGTTGCCATTTTCTGAAACAGGATTTAGAAGTAATATCTTTGATAAAAAAGAAACTGAAAAGGTAACTAAAGAAAATCTAAAACAGTGGATTATAGACGAAGCATACTTACAGCTTGGACTAAAGCCAGGAGAAAATCCTTGGGAAGAAGCAGGAGTCAATCCTGTAACATTTATTAAAGAAGTAAAGTTTAACAAAAAGAAGGATGATATATGATAGACGAGCATATAGGTTGCCCATCTTACCCTGTCTGTGAAGATGCTCCCCTTGGTTGTGTGGTACAACAAGGGGTGGGTAATGTAGAATGGTATGGACATAAGGATAATGATGATGAAAACAAAAGCGAATAAAAAGTTTGACATCGATTTAAAATATGGACAGATACGAGAAGATATGGTATCTTCTATGTTTAAGGATAAAAAAATCGAAATAAAAACTGAAAGAGATTGGTGGTTCAAGACAGGTAACATTGCCTTAGAGTATGAGTGTAATGGAAAGCCTAGTGGTATAAATGCCACCACATCTGATTACTGGATTCAGATATTGGCAAAAGGTGATGTAAATCATTGTATGTTAATATTTGAAGTCGACAAACTTAAAAAGATTGTTGGCGAATATAAACAAAAGTATACACGCATGGTTGGAGATAGAAATGCTTCTAAATGCGTGATACTACCAATAAGTGAATTGTTCACTAAACAAGCTATAAATTTATAACTTTTTTAAAGGATGAAAAATGGAAAAGCAATTAATAAATCTTCTCTTGAAGAAAGAGTTCTATTCCAAAAACAAGTCCAAAGTTGGCAAGACTGTTTTTACGAATGGAGTGGGCAGTTTTTATGACACCATAAAAAAAGCTCATGATAAATATCCAGATACAGATTTGGATATTGATGAGGTTTCTTTGTTACATACAGATGTTTACAATCCTGCATTAACAAGAGCCGCAAAAACAAATTTTTTAAATTTGATTGAGGACATAAAGTCTGAGAATATACCAAACATAGATGTTGCAAGTGACATACTAGACTCTGTATACAAACGAAGTTTGGCACACAAGATAGCTATAGAAGCTACTAATATTTATAATGGTGGAGATTCTAATTTTTCTACTATACAAAATTTAATAGATTCTGTACAAAATGAAGTGCAAGAGGATAGTGAGACTGTTACTGATGACATACATACTCTGATAAAAGAGATTGATGCTGATACTCAGTATAAGTTTGGCGACATACCAGATTTACGCAAACTAGTTAAAGGTGTTGGTAGAGGTAATTTAGTTATTGTCTTTGCTAGACCAGAGACAGGTAAGACAGCTTTCTGGGTGTCATTAGTCGCAAATCGTAACGGATTTGCATCACAAGGTGCTAAAGTTCATGCTTTAGTCAATGAAGAACCTGCAGTTAGGACTCAAATGAGACTAATTAGTTGTTGGACAGGCATGACTAAAGATGAGATAGTAAATGATGTGGACAAAGCAAAAGAAGAATGGAATAAAATAAAATCAAATGTAAAGATACTCGATACAGTAGATTGGGATTTAGACCAGATAGATTCTCATTGTAAGACACATAAACCAGACATACTTGTTGTAGACCAATTAGATAAGGTATCTATATCGGGCAGTTTTGCACGGACAGATGAAAAACTCAGAGCCATATATACAGGTGCAAGAGAGATAGCTAAACGTAATGATTGTTGTGTTGTAGCTGTATCACAGGCATCTGCCGAGGCACATGGCAGGACTGAGCTATCATTTGATATGATGGAGAACTCTAAAACAGGTAAAGCCGCAGAGGCAGATTTAATTATAGGTATAGGTCAACAAAATACAGTTGACTCTGAATCTACTTTGCGAACTTTGTGTGTTTCTAAAAACAAAATAACAGGGTGGCATGGTCGTATAGATTGTGTTATAAACCCATTTTTATCGAGGTATGACGGATGACAATAACTGTAGTAGATGTAGAGACTAGCTTTGTAACAGGAGAGAATGGAAAGACAGACCCATCTCCTTTCAACTCTAGAAATAAATTAGTAAGTGTAGGGATAAATAATGAGTATTTATTTTTTAATCATGATGAAAGACAAGACAATGGTGCGTTCATTAAAGTACAAAACATATTGGACAAAACCACATTATTGATTGGGCATAATTTAAAATTTGATTTAGCCTGGTTGTATGAAGTTGGGTTTAAGTATAGTGGTAAAGTGTATGATACTATGATAGGAGAATATGTTTTACAAAGGGGTGTGCGAAAGGCATTGTCATTAAAAGAATGTTGTAACAGAAGAAAGTTAAGTAGTAAATCTGATGCGACACAGGACTTTATTAATCAAGGTATATCGTTTGAAATGATGCCATCTAAGATTGTAGAGGAGTATGGTAGACAGGACATAACTGTTACTAGAGAACTATATCATTCTCAAGTGGATGATTTTAAACAAGCTAAAAATAGAAACCTAGTTCCCACAGTAAAGATGATGAACTCTTTTTTACAAGTCTTAACTAAAATGGAAATGAATGGTATTCAAATAGATTTAGATGCATTACATGATGTAGAAACTAAATTTAAAATTGAGTATGATGAATTGAGAGAAAAGATTGATACTATAATTTGGGAACGTATGGGCGATACTAGAATAAATCCTGCAAGTCCAGAACAATTATCATGGCTTATATATGGTGTAAAAGTTGTAGATAAAAAGAAATGGGCAGAAGCATTTAACATAGGTATAGACCCACAAACTAAAAAGCAAAAGAAAAAACCTAAACTATCTCGTACACAATTTACAAGAATGGTTGCACAGATGACACAGCCTATTTACAAAACTAGGTCTCATCAATGTATACATTGTAGTGGACAGGGTAGAATACAGAAGATAAAAGTAAATGGCGAACCATATAAAAACTTATCTCCTTGCCATCATTGTTCTGGCACAGGTATAATATATGAAGAAACAAAAGCTAGAGCAGGGTTTACATTAAATCCTTCTTTTGTATCTGATGTATCAGAGGGTGGATTTAAAACAGATAGAGTAACTCTTGGTAAGTTGACTAATACAGATGATGCAGAACTAAATGAGTTTATAGAATGTATTACTAGATACAATGCTTTAGAAACTTATTTAAATACTTTTGTTGAAGGTATAAAAAGTCATTGTAATAAAGATGGAAGTTTACATCCAAAGTTTATGCAATGTGTTACAGCTACAGGTAGACTATCTAGTAGAGACCCTAACTTCCAGAATCAACCAAGAGGTAAAACATTTCCTATAAGAAGGGTTGTAACATCTCGATGGGAAGGTGGTAAAATATTAGAGATGGACTTTGCACAGTTAGAATTTAGAACTGCTGTGTTCTTATCTCAAGATAGGCAGGGTATGGCTGACATACAAAATAAAGTGGACATACATCAATTCACAGCAGATGTGATAGGTGTATCTAGGCAAGAAGCTAAAGGCCACACATTTAAACCTTTGTATGGAGGTATGTCTGGTACTGAATCTGAAAAGAAATACTACAAAGAATTTTTAGTTAAGTACAAAGACATAGCAAAATGGCACGACCAATTAGAAAGCGATGCTATAAACTATAAGGTGGTGTCGCTACCAAGTGGTCGGGAGTATGCATTTCCATTTGCTCGCAGAATGCCCTGGGGTTCATCTTCAAACTCTACGCAGGTAAAGAATTATCCTGTACAGGGATTTGCTACTGCAGATATTGTACCATTGACTTGCATAGCTGTAGATAATTTAATGGTACAAAATAAAGTGAAGAGTCTATTAATTAATACTATTCATGATTCTGTGTTGATAGATGTCCACCCAAATGAAGAGGACATGATTATTGACATAGTTAAGAAGGGTGCTAGAAATGTAGTGCCAATGATGAAAGAACATTATGATATAGACTTCAATGTTCCCCTTGACACAGATGTTAAGGTAGGATATAATTGGCTAGAAATGAGGGAAGTATGATAACAAATATTTTACTTGGATTAATTTTAATTGTAACTTGTTCTATTGCATTTATGGTATTTGCAATAGGTAAGATAATAGATGAAAGGATGAAATAATATGGGTGCAATGAAAATATTTATGATGGGAGTTGAAGAACTTATTGACCCAGATTTAACTTTAGAAGAAAATATCAAAGCGAACATTAACAGTAAGGTTATTGTTCGTGGCGAGAAGTTTAGTATCAATATGGATGATATTAAATTTGCATACCATTCCATAAAGGGAGAGGAACATAAAAATGCACTCTGACATACTGACGATAGGAGATTTATTTGAAGAAGATAATTTCTCTTGGGTAAATGATGAAGAAGCTATGGCTTTTTCTAAGATAGAAGAATTAATCTATCAGTTTAAGATAGATTATGGTAAGAGACCTACAACTATTTATGTTAGTGATTCTGAAGAATTACAAAGCTATTTGTTGTGGTTTGCTAAATCTTATGGCTTGGTTGCTGTAAGAACAAAAAAAATAACTTATGTACAATAATTTTCTTGACAAAGGAGTAAATTTATGCTAGAAGCAGTTTTAAAAAAGGAGGTATCTATGAGTGAAGATACACAATTACAAAACTTTGAAAAATTAAGTACAAGTCAAATCATGGAAATGATTGGACAGGAGGAGGGTCAAACCTCCCCCAACACATTGCCTAGGCTAACTATAAATAGACAGCCAGAGGATGATGATGGTAATCAAATACCTGTAGGAACTTATGCAGTATATGACTCTGGTGTAGAGTCTATGGTGTATGGTAAACCTGCAATATTTAGACCATTCTTAAATTCATTTCAGTTCATGGAATATGATGCAGAGCAGAATAAATTTTCTACTCGTTCTGTTATATTTAAAAATTGGAAAGACGAACCTATTGATACTAGTGGTGGAACTAGATGTGGTAAAGTTCCTTTTAAAGAAAGGGATAAGTTATCAAAGTCTGAGTTAGAACATCAAAAGAATATTAAATGTTATCGTTTAGTATATGGTACAGTTAGTATTGATGGTGTTACAGGTGCAGGAGATAAGGTAAAGATAGACCATAAACCTGTGCTATGGAGAGTTACAGGTAGTAATTTTACACCTGTAGGCGAGGCTATGCAAAGTCTTAAGAATAGAAAGAAGTTAATGTTTAATCACACATTGTCTTTAGATACTACTAAAAGAAAAGCAGGTAGTAACATATTCTATGTATCTCAAATCAAAGTAAATGAAGACGAAGTTAAGTTTTCAAAAGAGGATATGGAGCTAATGCAAAAGTTCCAAGACATTATCACTGCTGAGAATGAGGATGTTTTAGAATTGTGGAAACAATCTAATAAGGCTAAAAACAATACTTCTGATGCTACCGATGCAAAGTTGGTATCTGATATGGAAGGCAATCCTTTCGAAGAAAGTGCATAATCAAATATTAGAAAAGGTTCAGTCCTTTCTTAAAACAGCTACAGAGAAATCTGTGGCTGTTGATGACGTTTTAATAGAAGAGTTTGGAGAGATGTGCAAAGATGCTTTTAGAAAACAGTTTACTGATAAAAGAGAAACTGAATTTAGAGCAAGAATGTCAAACATAGGAAAGCCTCTGTGCCAACTTCAAATGGAGAAACAGGGTGTTGAGCAAGAGAGCCAACCGTATAATAACAAAATGAGAAATACATTTGGAGATTTAATAGAGGCTTTAGCTGTTACTCTATTAAAAGCATCTAATGTAAATGTTACAAGTACGCAGAAACCTGTATCTTACAATCTAGGTAACAGCAAAATATTGGGGTCTTATGACATAGATATTGATGATACTATTTATGATATTAAAAGTGCTTCCCCCTGGGCCTTCGAACATAAGTTTGGAGACGAGGGTGGATTTAAATCTATAGTAGATGATGATACCTTTGGATATTTATCGCAAGGTTATTTATATTCTGAATCTGAAAACAAGAGATTTGGTGGGTGGATTGTTATCAATAAGAGTACGGGTGAGTGGTTGGTAACTGATACTCCTGCAGAGGATGAGGAATATAAGAACATAGCTATAAATAAAGCAAAGGATAATATCTCTGCTTTAGACGAGGACAAACCCTTTAGACGTTGCTTCAGCGACATCGAAGAAACTTTTCGTAAAGTTCCCACAGGTAACAGAGTGCTAGGGATAGTTTGCAGTTTCTGTCCTTATAAATTTACTTGTTGGGGTAAAGACAAGTTGCAATATCTCCCTCAACAACAGTCTAAAGGGAAGAGTCCTAAATGGGTATACTATACCGAACTTAATAATCCTAGGGAGATAAGTGAAGATACGCAGTAGAAAAGCCAAAGGCAGACGACTGCAGAACTGGGTTCGTGATGAACTTCTTTCTTTATTTAATAATTTATCTCAAGACGATATAAGTTGTGCTATAATGGGAGAGAGTGGCGTTGATATAAAGCTCTCTCCTAAAGCTAGGAAACTTATACCATATTCCATAGAATGTAAAAACAAAGAGACATTCAAAGGTATATATGATATAATGGAACAATCTAAACACAATTCTAAATTAAATTTAGAACCAATAGCTGTAATTAAAATGAATAAAGTAGAACCTTTAGTCATAGTTGACGCAAAGGTATTTTTTAAACTAGTGAGGGAAAATGGTTAATTTTACTAAAGGAATAAAATTATTTGTATCTCCTACAGAAGAAGGCTTTGCCTGTGGGGTTATAAAAGAAGACTGGATGTATACAGAAGAAGGGTATATATGTTCTGTAATAGCAAGAGGAATGATGAAACTTGCTTGTGATAGTCCTCAAGATGTTTTTGATAAAGGTCTTGAAGGGTTTGAAGATGATTTAAGATATAAAAAAGAAAGAGAAAACAATGGGCATGACAACGAAGGTGCAGAAATAATTGACCTTGTTCCGTTCTTAAATAAAAATTATAATTAATGAATACTAAAGAACTATTAGCAGAAGCTACTAAATTAGTTGGCGGAGATAGACAAAGAGATTATGGTGACAAAGTTGTAAACCATAGTAATATAGCTAGGCTATGGTCGGCCTATCTAGATATACCCATACAGGCACATGATGTAGCAATTTTAATGGCTTTACTAAAGATTGCGAGAACTAAACTTGGAGCAGTAAGTAAAGATACATATGTAGATATGTCTGCATACAGTGCCATAGCAGGTGAAATAAAATTTAAGGAGAAATAATGGAAAATTATATAATGTCTGATGAGACTAGGTCTGCATTACTAAAGTATTTGTATACAAGACCTTATCAAGAAGTGGCACAGGCAATAGCTGTGCTAATGAAAATGCCTAAACTAGACCCAAAAATAAATCCTAATTTTGTAAAAGATGAAGGAAATAAATCCAAAACCAAATAAAAAAAGAGAGCACGAGGCTCTCTTATTTAAATTAGAAGTAGGTTTAAATACTGATGGTAATATTTTGTTTAATTATGATTGGGTTAAGCCAGAAAAAGTTATCGAGGCCATGCAAGACCATGAATATAGACACACTGTTTCTGCTGTTATTAGGCATTGTTTATCTAACAGTCATAAGTTAGACCACGACATAAAAAATTTATTAAGGAATATATGAAAAATTTAAAAGAAAGAATTAAACTACATGAAGGTTATCGCAATACTGTATACAAAGATACCCTTGGATTTCGTACCATAGGGTACGGCCATAAAGTTACACATACAGATGACTTTGTAGAAGGTAAGGAATATCCTAAAGAACAACTTGATGAAATCTTTGATAAAGATTTTGAACAAGCCTGGAGTAGTATGAATAACTTTTGTAGTAATAATAATATAAATGACATATCAATCACAGCCAAGGAAGTCTTGTGTGAAATGATTTTTCAAATGGGATTTGCGGGTGTAGGAAAATTTCGTAATATGATAAAGGCTTTACAGAGTAAGGACTACTCGACTGCCTCAAAGGAAATGCTTGACTCGGCCTGGAATCGTCAGACCCCAAACCGTGCCAAAGAACTTAGTGATATTATGATGTCAATTAGCTAAAGGATTATTAGATTTTACTTTTAATTCTTCTAGCTCTAAATCTTGTACTTCGTTTTCTTTAGAAATAATTGCTATATTCTTTTCTATATCTAAAAGATTATTGGTTATTTCTTTGATGTCTTTTTTTAATCCATCTATATTTGGAATTTGAATCATAGCAATTTTTTCTCTAACGTCAGCGATGTCAGCAAATACGCTTGTTAAATCTACAGGTTGTATTTGTTCCTCTACTTCATCTATTCTGTCAATTAGTTCTACTTTTAATTGTGCTACTTCATCTTTTATAGGTGCTAAATCTACAGTCTCATTGACTACAAACTCTTTGTTTTCTATCTGGTCTAGTCTTAAATTGAACTGACCCCATGTGTAAAACCCACCACCTATAGCTCCTATAACACCTATTAGTGCCGCATATGTGCTTAGTTTTTCTATTATTTTCATTGTTTTAATGCCTCCAATTCAATTAATAATTTTCTTTTTTTATCAGCTATGTCGTTTAATTTTTTTGTGTGTACCTCTACAGGGTCGTTCTGTACATAACTAGATAGACTTACAGTTGTATATATCTCTTGACTGTAACTTGCTAAGTCTATTTGATTAAATAAACTTAAATCTTGATTATTATATATGTCTTTTGACTTATAAAATTCTGTTTTATTATACGCATCTAACGTATTATTCTTAAAAAATAAATCTTCTTTTGTTAAGTTTTGAGTTGTTTCTTTTGTTACTTTTGCTATTTGTTTTGCTATAGTTTTTAAATTTTTCTTTAACTTATTCTCGGTATCTCTAACATTCGCAACAATCCCGTCTTTGGTGTCCACCTTTTCCGACTGTATATCTTCTTGTTCTCCACTCTCTTCTGTTGATACCTCGGACTCCTCAGATTCTGTGCTATTGGGTTTCTCTTCTTCTGTTGCTTCATCTTGTACTACTTCTTTTTCTTCCATTGTTTCGTTTTCATCTTCAACAGTCTCTTGAACGCTTTCTTCCTCTGTTGAGACTTCTTCCAATGGCTCCTCAAACTCTTCAAAAGATTCCTCAGTAAGTTCATCATCGAACTCCTCCTCAGTTATCTCTTCAAAAAATTCTTCTGCAGTTATACCTTCTTCTTCAAGAAACTCCATGAATTCTTCTTCCATGCCTGTTTCTTCTAGAAATTCAGTAAAGTCCTCCTCAAATTCTTCTGTGAATATTTCTTCTGTTACCATCATTGGTTCAGAAAATTCTTCTTCAAAAAATACCATTTCCATATCTGGCATTTCTTCAAAAACCTCCATATCAAACTCTTCTATTGGAGGTAGCTCATCTATGTATATATCATCAAAAGCAAAATCTTCTTCAAAAGGTATAGTAAATTCTTCTTGTGGTATAGAAAAATCTGGTATCTCAGTTATGTCTTCATTTATCCAATCAAAGTCATCTGGTATATTCTCTACAATATCTTCAATATCTTCTATTACTTCATCATCAATAGGGTTATATTCTGTGCTATTGTAGGTCATTGTCATCTTTGCACCTAACAAGTTTGGCCCTTGTCTAGATTGATTAGAATAATTACTATCTGTGCCAGTCCAAGACCAGTCTACATTATTTGCACCTATACCTAGGTAAATAATTCTATCATTATATTGGCCACACGCTGTAGCTACAGCACCAGATGAGCCAGGATAACCATTACAATTACCTTGAAAACCTGTAACTTCTGTTCTTGTTTGTGATACAGTTGATAAAGTGTTGCCACTATTATCTTTTAATATTACAGTTGTAGTGTGAGAGTCATTAGAACCTCCTTTTGATTCACAATTACCCTGTGTGCTTTCACAGTTAGCCACATCTACATGACTGTTTAAAGTTACGCCATTATCTAGCATTGGTTGAGTAATAGAATTACTATATAATTTTATATCGTCAGCACTAACAGTAGCTGTACCTGTTACTTCAAAATCTCCACCTACATTATATTTGTAACCACAATTAGCCTGTCCTGTTGGACAAGTAATTGTAAATCCATTTACATTTGCACCATTAGAAACATACCCACTTCCACCATCATTTATCATGTCAGTAGATGATGAGTTCCAATCTACACCATCACTTGCATTTGGTAGCAAATTTCCTGTAGTTATAGTTTGTGTATTGCCTATACTATATATACAAAGAAACGATATGGCCATAGATAGCCATATAGCATAGTATAAAAATCTCATTAGCTTACAGCGTTTATAATTAAACCGCCAACAATACTAATTGTGTATGCCATTATTATCATTTCAATCATGTACATTTATAATAGGGTTTTCTACTATCTCCTTTTTCTCTTCAATTACTTCTTCTTCTTTTTTAGATTCATGTAATTTTTTTGCATTTTCTTCTGCTATTCTCTTAGCCTCTTCTTGTCTTGCTATTTCAGCTAATTCTTCATCTATTTGAGACCTTGTTTCTAATTTAGAAATATATGTTTCATAATCTGGTCTTTCAATATCATATTTATTCCATTGCTCTATAGCTTCTGCACCAATCTTACCTTCAAATGGGCAAGGTGTGCCTGCCATAATCATAGCCATGAACACCCTCTCATCTTGACACAACAGACTCACGGCACCAATTTTCATGTTAAAATCAAAAAGCACTTTCGCTAGCTTAATACGTTCACAATTTAAATCCCTTATATGTTTGCCCCCAGATACGCCAACACCAAGGGTAGAGAGAGAACCGCTAATACCCATGCTACACACATCTTGAGACATTGCCGAGTATGATGGTGCGTTAGCTGAGTTAACGGGTATATCTGACCCATTTGTAGTGCTATTATTGGTTGTTGTACTTGTTGTTGTGTTTGTTTGTCCGTCATTATTATTTGTTGTTGTTGATGTATACCCACCTGTTATCTGTGTATTACTTCCAGATGAATTTGTTTGTGAATTATTGTCATTAGTTGAATCTGCTAATGCTGTGTTATAAATTAATAAAGTTAAAATTACAATTAATATTCTCATTTTTTATCTATATTGACTCCTTTAACTTTTTCGTAGCTACGAATTGCTCCCATACCTAAAAGTGCCATGACAAGAGGCATTAAAGTTCCCATATCCATTTCTGGTAATGGTAGTGTTTCTATGTGAAATGTTGCTAAGAAAAACATCAAGAATGGTTTTAAAACATACTCGAACATTATTGCCAAGGCACAACCGAATCCTATAAGTGGCCTCCAGATGCGTTGTATTGCACCAGATATGCCTCCTGCTTTCGATTGTGCATCAGCTAAATTAATATCCATTTGGCGTTTCTTTAATTCTGCCTCTACTTTTTTTATAGCAAGTTTAGCCGCCGCTTTCTCTTCCTCACTAGTATATAATTCGTCTACGATATTACCGACTGCTTTAATTGTGCTACTGCCAAATAGTTTTCCAATCATATTATAAACTCATTATTAATGCTAAAATTGCAAATGCGACAATACCTGCTTTAATCCAGTCTTTCATGCCCCAGTCATTCCATTCTTTTAGCCATGACCATATGTCCATTAAAAGTTTCATAGTTCCTCCTTTAGGTTAATTTTATAAAAGTCCAGATAGCACCAAGTAAACCCCCTATAAGAAGGAATACTTTTAGTCCACCTGCACCCATATGACTTGCTTTGTTTAAATCTCTTACTTGTTTTTGCATAATAGAGATGTCTTCTCTAATATACTTGACGTCTGTCTTTAGTTCTGCTATTTCTTTTTCCCACTCAGCCATACTACTCCTAGTTATCAAATAAATCTCTAAACCCAAGAGGGTCAAAAGGTTCTTTAGGTGTGTTGTATTTATTGCCAAAGAATTGACTTTTCATAACTTTATCAAAATCAGCTTCTGCTAAAATCTTAATCATATCTCTAGCAATTTGATTTTCTATTGTTCTGTATTCATCTATCTGTGTTCTTTTTTGTTCAGCACTTAAATTTTTCATAAATCTAGTACTATCTCTTAGATTTCTTAAATCGGATAATTGTTGTAAAACTTCTGTTAATAAACTAGATACAGCTCTAAATTGATTTAAATCTTCACTACTAAAATTTTGTTTTAAATCTGTAATATCCATTAAGTATCTCATAGAATCTTGCATCTCAAAATCAGCCGCTACAACTGCTTGTGCTTTTTTATTTATCTCATAAAGAGTTCTTATGTTTTCACTAGCTTTTACAGGAGTATTTACATTAAATCTTTTTGTTACAATAGACCATGGTGCATTTTTAAAATCAGATTGGTCATCTCTACGAAGAGGCCTTTCTCCAAATTTATCTTCATTCCAAGCCATTGCATCCGCTATATCAAAAGGATATGATAACAATCCTGTAAAATAACTATTTAAAATATAATCCATTTCTACAGGATTAATTAATTTATTAGCTCCAGGAACATTTGTTAAAAAACTTCTATTACTACCACTAGGAGAAGTTAACTCATTCATAAATTGTGCAAATCTAACAACAGATTCTCTTGTATTAGTTTTTATTCTCATATGAGGTGGTAATTTTTCTAAACCATAAGGTGTAATATTTGCACCAACCCAATCATGATTAAATGCTAAATCTGCCCAAGGTCTAAGAAATCCTGGTTCTTCTATAAATGGTACAGCAATTCCTGCTATATTTGTTCCTGGTGCACCACCTCTATAAAAACCAGACCCAGGCATAATTTGATTTAAAGATTTAAGCATATATTGAACACCAATAGCAGAAGAATTTTCTTGAAATGTTTCCATTATACCTACAGCTATATTTGCAAATACACCAAAATCATATGGTTTAGGTATAGGTATAAACCTCTCTACTCTTCTCATACCATTTGGATGTTTGTGACTTCCGTCTGGTTGGTCATCCACAAATATAGGTATTAAATAATTTAATTGTTTAACTTCTTCTGGTACTTCTTCATACTCTGGTCTTTCATTATTTAAAGTCCACAACGCTATTTCTGGTGCAACAACTATAGCTCCTACTGTAGCACCAAATTTTTTAGGATTTTCTTTAAATCTTCGTATACCTCTGTAAAATCCTTGTAATCCTGCATTAAAAAACATAGTATTACGAGAATATAAATTAAGAATCCTGCCAGAACCAGACATACCAAAATCTGTAGCTATTTCTCTTGCCGCAAATGCCGCACCTACATCTCCAAATCCTGCTTTTTTTGCATATTCAAATTCTGCTAATCTAGTAGCATATTCAACACGACTTACAAATTCTGAATAACCTCTTGCCGCAGGTTTTAGTCCGCCATAGTTTTCCATCATATATCGTAAAGATTTTTTATAAAAACCATTAGCGGCACTTGTTCCTGTATCAGAAAACTTTTTACCAAACTTTAAATATTTTTCTGTATCTGCTCTTGAAGAATATCCCATACCAGATACTAATGCTCTTCTATATACATCACTTCTTTTAAACATATTGATGTATTCTTTTACATTATTAGGATTGCCAACTCCTTGTGCTGTAGTTTTTAATCCTTTTAAAGTAGAGTAACCTGGTTTAAATCCAAATGCAGAGTTTACTGAGCCACTTAAAGTATCTCTTATAAAGTTAAAAGCAATAAAAGGAGGAGAATGTGTAATTGCTTGTGATGGTATTCTTGCAAAAGGCTCTGTAAATTTAGAAATTTTATTTAAAATATTATTTGTATTGTTATCAAAATTTCTATACATACCTGCTAGAGCCTCATCTTCTACAACAAATGCTCTAAACTTACCTTTGTCATAAAATATATCTATTTTTTTACCTGCACCCATGCCCACAGCATCTGCTTTATCTATTATATTATCTGCAAATGCCATAACAGAAAAACTTTGATTTGAGGGGTCTAAACTAGATGCATCTACTTTTACACCCATATCTTCTAATTTTTCTATAGCTGATTGTGTTATAGCCGCACGAACATTTTTTAATTGTGTTGTGCCTGTTATTTCTTTTACAACTTGTCCTTTTTCTATAACACCTTTTTTTTCTCCCTCATCAATCATTCTGTAAAAAGTTCTTTTAGCTAAATTTTTATCTGCCGCTATAACAGATGAGTATGCATAATCTAATGAACTTTCAAACAAAGGTTTAAAATCCTGTGCTGTTTTAGGACTAGTATCACTTAATTTTTTCTTAGCAGGTGCACCTATTGCAGATACAGTTCGTGTTAAAGCATCTGTGTGTAAATCTATTTTATCTCCTACTTTACCTTGACCATAAAAAGGTATATAAAAAGGATGTGCTTTTTGTATAGCTCTAATTTGTTTTTGGTCTAGTATACCAGATTGTTTTTGATATTTTAACAAATCATCAAAAAATTTTTTTATGTCTTTTGCACCTTGTATAAAATCTAAATTAGGTTTGGTTCCCTGTTCTTTGTATTTTTTAAAAAACGCAGATGGTGACAGTTCCGCATAATCTATAATCTTATCTGCATCAGCTTGTGTAAACATAGCATTTTTAAGATATGCGTTTCTTTTTTTACCCACAGGCAACTCTGAAGCATTTTGTCTTATCTTATTAGAACGTAATGCACCAATATAACTTAATAAAGTTTCTCCGTGCCCTTGGTCATTAAAAGGTTTTAATACTTCTAAAAATCCTTTGTTACCTGTAGCTGTGTATTTAAAATCTTTCGCATCTATATCTGACATTATTTTAACGCCATCTTTAGCAAAATCATCAGCACGAGTATTAGAACCAACTAACATTCTAAACATAAAGTATGGGTTAGTCACAGGGTCATACTTCATATTTGTTTTATTGTATGCACCTTTTAATCCTTCAACACTGCCTTTTACACCCGTAATTTTTTCTTGTATTACACGCATAGGATTATATTTATCAAATATATATGCTTTTACTCTTTCGTATCTATTTACTAGTGGTTGTGCTTGTTCTAATTTAGTAAAAGGGTCTTTGCTTTTTATAGACTTATCTGCACCTTTATTATTAATAGCATCATCAACGCTTTTTATACCTGTGCTATTTTTTATTTCTAGGTCATCTATAACTTCACCACCTAAATTTTTTACACCAATAGATGTACCTCTTTTAGCCGCACCAAAAGCACCTAAAGCGGCGGGTGCAATACTCACACCTGCACCTGTTATCATAGAGGTTCCTACTCTACTTAAATCATAATTACCTTGTTCACGCATACCTACTTCCATTTCTGTTTTTTGTAGTATTGCGTCTGCACCACCAAATATAGTTGCATCTGTAGCCGCCATTAGACCTGTTCCTTTTACAGTAGCATCCCTAATAACTTTTTTCTGTACGCTTTTTTTAAGAAGTTCTTGTCCTGCTTTTTTTACACCTTGCTTTACAACTTGACCACCTAAAAAACCACCTACATAGTTTAATGGGTCTATCATACCTCTTCCAATATTAGCAGATAAACCTGCCCACCAACCTCTGCCACCTTCTTGATAAAAGTTAGGAAGTTGATTCCAATATTGCATTAGATATGCTAATCTTTCTTTTTGTTTTACATCAGTATCTTTACTAAGAACATAATCTAATTCATCCATCATAGACAAAGTATTAGCTTGTTTCCAAGTTCTATCACTTACAAATTCATCTATAACATCCTCAGCATCATATCTAATACCATCTCTATTTTCATAATAATCTTGTGCCACTCTAATTAAATCTAAGTCTTGATAAATACTATCAAAAGTATATTTAGTTGTATTGTCTGAGTCTTTGCCTATTTCAAAAGCATCACTAGGAAATGTACTGGCTCTATCAGATGATTGCTCATCTTCATATTCGCCTATACTTGATTGTTTTTTTTCGTTTGGGGTAATTAAATCAAAAGTTTGATACTTTTGCTTAAAGGCATTAGACCTTTCTATTAGTGATGACATTTATACTCCTGTTAGTGGGGGTATTAGTATTCCGTAATTCTCTTGTATTTGTTGTCTAACTTCATTTACTAAAACTATATTATTAGTTTTTTTATTTAAAGCAAATAAATACAATCCAAATCCTCTTTGATACGCATTTGTAAGTTCTGCTTCATTAGAGCCTATACCTGCTATACTGTTTAATATATAACTATCTATGTTTGCTATATCATTTAAAGCTGATTGTGGACTATCATCTGTTCCTGCAAGACCTATTATTGCTTTAGCAACTTTTGTTCCTTGTCTTGCTGAAAAACCAATTCCTGTTTCTGTTTTATCTGGATTAAATCTATAATGTTGACTTGCAAAAGTGTTTGCAACTCCCATTCCCATTAACTCTAATGCATCTGCTGTATCATAATAGACTCCGCCTTGATTGTCTGGTTTTACTTGTCCTTTTACAGGTGCATATTCTAAATTAACTAGCTTAGGTATTCTGCCTTCTACAACAGAATCTATTTCTGTAGCACCTATTCCACTTCTATCTAATGATGCAATATTTTCCCTTGCAGTTACACCAAACTGTTCTTTAGTCATTAGTGATGGTTCTTGTTCTTCCATAAGAAGTGAAAAAGAATTACCAAATACAGCATTATTTTTATCCATAAAGTCTTTTACTTTATTATAAGATGTTTTATAATCTTCGTATCTTTGGTCTCCATAATACATATTTTCATTTGCTTTAAAATCTTCTGGTACACCACCACCTTGTTGTACCTTTGCCGCTTCTGCATCTACTTGTTCAAAAAAATCTTTTGTGTCCATACCCACAGTAAAATCTATAGCCTCTATACTATCTAGATAATCTGCCATCATAGGACTAAATTGTGCGGCTATATATGTCTTAGCTTTATTTTCTACCGATAATTTATTTTTAGTTGCTTCATGTTCTTTAAATAAATTAGCACCAGATTTTTGTGCCGCTAATCTATATTTATCCATATTTTCACTAGCTTGGTCAAATCTAGTATTTATTGCCTTAAAAGCACCTGCTTGAAATGCAGGACTCTTTAATAATCCTGGTAGTTTAAAAGCCATACTATATCTCTCTTGATTGTGGTCTAGACATTAGACCCATTGGTTTATCTGTTTCTTTAATTTCTTTTCTTATTTCTTTTTTAGTTTCTGCTATTTGTTTAGATGCTTCTTTCATCATAAAGTTTTGTCTAGCAAAAGACATAGGGTCTTTCTTATTCATAGACAAGTTTATTTCTTTTACACCTGCATTTTTACCAATACCTATTAGTGCCATAAATACAGGCTCTGTTAAAAGTATTGCACCATCAACACTCCATTTACCTTCTAAAAATCCTGTAAATAATAATGTCTTTGCTAATGCCTCTACAGGTACACCTGTATCTAACAAAGATATTAATTGTGTTAGTTGTGGTTCTTTATGCATTTGATTAAACACCCATAAGAAACCATCAGATACTTTTGGATATTGTGGTGGACTTTCCCATGGATAATTACCTGGTTCAGATGTTAAAGACTCTCCTGGTACAGGAGCATCCAATCTATTAAATTTACTTTCTTTGTATGCCATAATTACTCTGCGTCTGCGTATAGTCTAACAATTCTTAGCATGTCTGCCAATTCATCTTCATATTCAACTGCGGCACTTGCTTTTGTCTCTCCAACTCCAACCATTCTTGTAGTTCCCATTGTACTAGCACCTAAGTCTACACCTCTTTTATACATGCCAGAAGTGTCTAATCCTTCAGAACCTTTGCCACCGCCACCAAAAAATTCTCTACCTATATCTAATCCTGTAGATACTACATCTGGTAATTCAAAGCCTAATAGTCCTGCACCTTTCTCAATAAGTCCAGTCCATCCAAAACCATCTAATATACCTTTCATTTATCCTCCTATGTTCCAAGTAATAAGTTAACAGCAAACTCACCCATTAAAGCGTGTAGTTGGTCATTCATTGCTTGGTCGTTTAAATCAAACGCAGTTTGTCTACCCATTGCCGCAACAGCAATATTATGTGCTCTGTTCTCATCATTCTCTGATGATTGCTGTGCCCATTGTGCCTCATCTCTCCATTGTTGCCATAAAGCTGACATACCAAAGTTAGATAAGTTTAAAAGGTTTGCCGCATTAGTTTGATTAGCGGCATTTATTTGTGCTGTGTTTGCAGTATTAAGATTTCTTCTCCATACAACATTAGATTGGTCTACCACTCTTTGATTCTCTACATTAAACTTCTCTCTTTGGTCGGCTATTTGTGTATTGAATTGTGATATAGCATCCTCTCGTTGTGCGTTTGCTTCTGCTATTCCTGTTGCATTATTTGCATTTAATGCATTTATTTTATTTTGTTCTGCAACAGATAACTGATTTAATGCATCAGTACGAGTTGCATTATTTGTTTTAACAGAATTAATTAAGTTGTCAAAAAATTGGTCTGTTTGTTGTTGGCTTTGTGCATTAAATTGTCTTGATGCATTTGTTGCCGCTTGGTCAGTTAATAATGTATTGTGTCTTAATTGTGAATTTTGTATTGCCGCCTGTTGTCTATTTGATAAATTTTGTGTATCTAATGTTAAATAATTTTGTGAATTTTGTACTGCCGCTTGTTGTCTATTGTTAAGATTAGCAAAAATCATATCTCTGTATGTTTGTGCATCTTGAGATGCTATAGGAACTGCGGCCTGCATAACACCTGTAGCAAGAGCTTCTGCATACATACTAGATGCACCAAGTCCTCTTTTAGCCATATTAGCTTCAACAAGTCTTTGTGCTCCTACTGCCCATGATGGTAAATCAGAACCTGTAGCTATAGCATTACTAACCTGTTGTTGTAGGCCTTCTAATTGACCTGCAACAGTAGCATCAGAAGTTATCTGTCCTTGTTGTGCTGTTATAGTTTGTGTTGGTGCGGCAGTTGTTTGTGCTGTTACTTGTGGAGTCTGTGCTGTTCCAACAGTCTCTCCTGTATATGTTCTTTGTACTTTTGTAAATTGTGTTGGGTCTACTTGTACTGCAGGAGTTGTTGTTGCCGCAGTAGCTGTAGGTGTAACTGCTGTAGTAGAAGTAGCTTGTGGGGGTGTTGTAGAAACACCTGGAGTTTGCATTAACTCATTTGTTTGTGCCTGCTGTAACTGAGGTCTTATTTGAGTTCCTGTAGGTAATGTAGGTTGATTTATCTGCATACCTGTAACAGCTTGTACAAACTCTGATGGGTCTGCACTACCTTGAGAAGTTATGTTAGCTTGTTGCATTTGTGCTTCTCTACTGCCTGGAACTGGAGGTGCTATAGCCTGTGAAGTTCCTGTTTGTGTAGACTGAGCATTAGAAACAGCTTGTTTATACGCCGCTTCATTACCGTACAATGCCTGTTGGTCTGGCGTAAGCTGATTATATGTTAAATATGTTGCCATATATTATTTCCCCTGTCTATTATATTTTTTAAAATTTAATTTTTTAGATTTATTTTTAGGTCTGCTCCTTGATGAGTGTCCTATGCTTGTTCTTTTTTTAACTGGTGTAAAGTAAGTATTGTTTACAGATAGTTTAGACACTAACCATCGTCTCTTTGTTTACGATTTTTGTAGTCACTTCTTGCTGTAACTAAAGCTATAAAATCTGATTTGTTACTTGGTATTGGGTCTGTAAAAGATGAATCATCCATCAATTTTTTTGTCCATTCATTTTGAAATCTTTTCCAACAGTTGTTAATTTTACCATCCACTGCTCCTTGAATCCAAGCGTCTATTCCTGCATTGTCTGTATCATTATATAAACTATCAGATAACATTTTTTGGTCTTCATCATTTATAGTTATTGTTTTACTGTGATTAGCCATTTAAACCTCCTTTAAAGTTAATTGTTTCATTTTGACTATCCTAAAAGTTCTACTGCTATTGTTGTTAAATCTACAAGGTCAACTGTTTTTGTCGTTCCAGACACAGTAAATTTAAACTTAATTGTATCATTTGCATCACCATCTAAAATACAGTTTGCACTTAAACCATAAGAGCCACCGCTTCCTCTAAAACCTTCATGAGGGTCTCTTGCCCAATAGACTGTTCTATTACTTGCCTCTAATTGCAATAAAATATCTGTTACACTATCAGTTATATTATCAAGAAAAAGGTTAAAAGACATTAAATAACGACCAGTTACTGGACAAGTAAAAGTTCCATTTGATGTATCAAAATCTCCGTTTTTATCATAAATTTCATTTACAGCATGAGTCGAATCACCAACGACAACATTTGTTCCATCTCCTGTTACATTGTTAGTATTTCCATTTTTAACTGCTAAATAAGATGGCTGTAATGGTTTGGTTACTGCACCAATCTCATCAAAAGCCATATGTGTGGTAGTACCTAAAGCACTGCCTAATCCTATTACTAAATCATCAGAAGAATCATCTAAACCAATGTGAAAATCTTGTGCATTACCATCAAAAACAATTTTTGTATCTTCTGCTCCTGCGTCACCTATCGTTAGTGTAGGTGTTGAGCCTGTAATTGAAAAAGAATCTGTAGCCGAAGAAGGACTTATATATGTAGATAATCTTGAAGCGGCAACTTTTCTTAAAGTTCCACTAGCACCATCATCTACTAAGAATAAATCTGCATCTGCTATTCCTGCTCCAATATCTGTAAGTCCTGTTAAAACAGCACTGTTAAGTTTATCTGCTGTAACGGATGTATCAGAAGGTGTAACTGTGCCACCAACTGCACCAGATATTTCTGTAATAAATATAGAGGCACCACTTGCAGGTGCTGTAGAGAAAGTAATCTGTGTACCACCTGTAGCTAAAGTATAATCTGTTCCTGCTTTTTGAATTACACCATCATGAGATACTAAAAGCTGTGCCGCAGAACCAACTTGTGTGCCTAAATTAAAAGTTGTGTTAGAGCCATTATAAGTGTTACCAGATGTATCTAGTACCTTAAATGTGCCCTGCTTAATTCCTTGTCCTATGTATGCCATTTATTCTCCTATAATTTATCCATTTCTTCTTTTACTTTTGCCCATGTGATTTCTGAATGAGGACAAGTGTTAGTTGTAATAGAAAATCCATTTTCATCTATTCCTGTTTCCCAATTTACTTTTTTAAAATCTTCTTCTGTTTCTATTTCTCCAACAAAAGACATAGGAGTATTTGGTCTAACAATTTTTAATGCAGATAAAAATTTATTACTCATGCGGCAATCTCCATTAAAGTAAATTGTGATGGGAAAGTACCATTTTGAAAATTTGCGGCTTCATTACCACTTTGTGCTTTTGCATATACTGTATATGTTATTGCCGAAGTTGTATTATGTGTTGTATCTAAAAATTGAAAAGAACTGTGATGAGCAGTATGAGTTGTGTCTCCATTAGCAGTATAATATGTTGAATAACTCTCTCCTGTACCAGATTTTTCCTCAAATATATCTCCAGTTGCTCCACCAGTTCTAGTAACTTTACAAGAATAACCCCATTCATAAGAACTTGTAATACTATGACCTCTGCATTGTAATTTAAACATAGCAAATATTTTTGAGCTTGTTGCACTCGGTGTAATAGCACAAGTTAATCCAGTTGTTTCATAACCTTGATTTGAAATGCTAACAGCCGTACTATAATTTGTATGTTGAACTTGTAATAATTTTCCATTAGTAAATCCAGAACTTAAAGCTGTTCCTCCATTAGCTACAGGAGTTACACCTGTTAACATATTTGCTACATCTATTTTACTTAGTGCCATTATTTGTCTCCCAGTTTATCTGTATCCCATACAGCTTTTATTTCATCTGTTGTTGTAGCAGAATCAACCTGTGCAGGAAAATCTCTTAGTTCTTTTTTCTTTGCAACTATAGCAGAAGTATCTGCACCTGTTTCTTGTGCTCTAACAAACTCAACATCTAATTCTTCTAGCTTTGGTTTTCTAGCAACACGAATTTTATCTTTCCAAATATTTTTTGCTTTATCTATATTAATTTTTAAAGGCATTGTTTATTCTTCTCCATATTGTTTAGTCCTATTATATTTTGCTAGTTCCTCTGCTGTTAAATCTTGTGATATTTTTTCATTAGAACCTGTTTCATATTCCCATGCATTTCTAAAAGTTCTATCAGAAATATCTGTTACAGTTTCATCAATAATTTCATATTTAGTTCCAGTTGGTAAATCTTTATTAGCAAGATGAATCATTTTTTCTTCATCAGTTCCAGATAAAGTTTCTAAAAATTTTGGTGCAGGTATTAAAACTCCACATATACCATTTGCTTGTTGAAAAAGTATTCTCATATTAATCTCCAAAAACTAAACTGTGTACTCTGTTTGTATCAACATAAG
>VTLG01000123.1_pt1 | contig 24792 bp, 35 predicted proteins | sample 4694571 | NCBI WGS metagenome assembly VTLG01 (sample SAMN12604809, study PRJNA352737) | marine metagenome | biome: ENVO:00000447; feature: ENVO:00000209|ENVO:00000569|ENVO:01000036; material: ENVO:00002151; isolation source: viral sequences binned using virsorter ...
CAATTTCATAAACATATCCTCCAGCAAAATATTTACCACTTACATTAGCCCATGTAGGCTGTGTATCATTATGGTAGTACCTCAGTCTCCATCCCGGAGGATCATTTCTCCATACTACATTATCAGTACCAAAATCTGTTGACAGTATACCCGCAGAATACGTTGTTGCCAACGCTGGAAATGGTAACCCTGTACCAGCGGCAGGATTAGTGTTACTCGTAGTGGGGAAATAAACAAACATAGTCACCTTACAAATTTTCCCAATACGAACATAAGTACATTTTACAACTGATCCTTCAGCACCACCTGACCAATCACCTCCGCCAGAGGCAGATATAGGTGTCCAAGTCCCTTCCTCATAATCCAGTTCAGTCTCACCGATAATCCCTGACTTTGATCCTGCCCCTCCAACGATTCCTGACATAAGCTAACTCCAGTCTTGTAAAATATAACTTGTCACAACGTCAAAATTACCAGCACTTGTTTCTCGATAGAATTTTAAAGTTTCACCATCTGAAATTACCACTTTATCATTGTACACAAAACTACTTTCTGCTGGGAGAGATTGCTTCTTTAATAAAAAACGATCATTACTTCCATCATTTATAAATAAACTAACAACAGCGTCTTCACTTGCATGAATATTACAAATAGAAACACTAATTATAGTTGCAATCCAAATTCCTGTTGCTGTATTGTCAACTAAAGATAATGTTGATCCTGTAGTATTTTGTAAATTACTTTTAAGAATCTCTGTCCCTGATCCACTTGGAATTGCCATTCTATCCTCCTAATACCATTGCTTGATGTGTACTACTCTGCATGAATGCCCCTTTCTGCTTTACCTTAGCTGTTGTTTTAGTTACCAGATCACCAGTTGACTCACTTATCGTAACATTTGAAATAGTAACCCCTGAGTCTGATGTGGTCAGCACGGCATTACCGCCTTGATCTTGGATGATCACCTTGTTTCCACTAGTGTTGGTTGGCTTTATTATTAGGTCTGGCATATATCTTTATATAAATAATTTAAATCCTATTAATTGAGTTTGACGATCTGTACCATTTAATAAACTTGTATTAGTATTGCCACTATGTTGAGCCTTTAAATATATTTTATCTCCAATACTTAAATTTTTTATAAAAGAAACTGTTGCAGTTGCTACATCTGTTTGTGAAAATTCGCCCCCAATATAAGCAGATGTTGTTTCTGTTGAATTTACAAAAAGAGCAACAGCATTATATTGAGAGTCATACATTTGTCCACCAAATGTTACTTGACCATGTACAAAATAATAACCAGCTTCTTTTATTTCATAATAATCATTATTTCTTCCATTTAAATTATCTACATCAGATTGATTACTTGTCCAAGTTAACCAAGTATCTGCTGTGCCTAAATCTTGATTACTACCAGAATTATAAACAGCAAAACAGGCTTGGTTAGTAAAATTTACCGTGTTAAGAGCAGGACTACCGGTAACAGCACTCCCAATTGTGCCTGAAGTAACTGTGCCTAATCTAGTAATATTATCCTGAACTGAATTATCAAGAACCCCTGTCATTGAAGTTAAGCTGGCATTTGGTACTTGAGCAAACGTGTTGCTTGATATTGTGCCACTGCCCTCAATAGTTCTGGAACTGGCATCAGTAGTCAGGACAAGTGCTTCTCCATCATCTGCTAACTTAGTCAGAGTAAGATCCTTGCTGATTGCAATATCACCAGTCAGGGTAAACTTTTCTGCTAATTTAACAGTGAAGCTGTCGATAGTGCCTGAGAGATTTTCATTAGCTGACTGGTTCTTCCAAGAGATGTCAGACATCTCAACTGCACCGTCTTCTATATCCTCAGTCGTTAATATCCTATCTGGTGGTGGTGCTCCTATATATGCCATTATGTTATCTCTAATACACTCATAACTACATCGACTGATCCATTGGCTGAACTCTTAATTTTTATAAGGTCATTCTCAACCATATTGAGCTTTTGGTCGCCGCCAAATAAAACCAAAGTTGATCCCGAAGGGACGGGTACGCTAGACGCAAGTGCAACATCAGTAGTTACATTTGCCATTGTAGTCCCAATAGCTACATCCACATCAACTGAACTAGTTGTTACATTAGTAATTGAAAACCCTATAACTGTTGTTGTTTTTCCTGAGCCTGTAACTGTATATGCACCACTCTGGGAAGCACCGGCAGTATTAGCCCCAACTTGCCACCATGTAGAGTCACTGGCTGCAATACCTACCCCTTTTGATGTCTTCCTAAGAAACGTATTTGCCATAATTACCTTAATACATTAAGCATTGTTAGTTTATTATTTTCCTGTCAGCCAAGCGCAATGCTCATAGCAACACTTGCATTATTAGCCTCTGTTTGAACTTGAGACAGGCTAACTCCTGTTGCATCGGCCCATGCAGATCCATCATAATATTTTAATCTATTAGCAGTAGAATCGTATGCTAAGTCTCCCTCTGCTACTGCATTACTTCCGCCATCTGTATTAGGCCCAGCACCGGAGTTTTCTGTGAAATCACTAATCTGGTACAGATCTGCAAAGTTATTAACTGAGGCTATATTATCTGCTACTGTTTCTAGGTCTGATACTATATCCGAAGTGGCTAGGGTATTTAAGTCCGCAACAATGTCTGATGTAGCTAGTGTGTTTAAGTCAGAAACAATGTCTGATGTAGCCAAGGTATTCATATCTGCTATTACATCAGAATCTGCTAACATAGCCATATCAGCCACACAATCTGATGTTCCCAGCAATGCCATATCTGCTACTGTAGCGGCAGACCCAAGGAATGCCATATCTTCCACACAGGTGGCCGTTCCCAATAAAGTTAAATGTCCTGTGGAAGCATGTGCCATTGCATCGGTGCCGAGTCTCCCAATCTCTGTTGCCTTCCCTGCTACAGTCGTTACATCTGCTCCATCAGTTCCAATGTTGGCAACGGTGGTTACATCAGCACCGTTAGTACCAATTGCTGCGACCTTGGTGACATCTGAATCTATCACCCCTACCTTGTTCACATTTGCAATGTTGTCTGCAACTGTGTCTACCTGAGCAATATTAAGATTGTCACCACTTGTTAAATTTGTTGTACCGTCATATTTAGTAGTTAACGTATTAATATTGGTTTGACTGGCGCCGGTAGGAGCTAATTGTTCCCATGCAGATGTGTCAGCGTTGTACACCTTCATTGCGTTTACGCCAGTATTCGTATCAAACCATAGATCACCGTCTGATACATTGGAGCTAGGTGTAGATGTCGATGCTCCATGGAACAATGACTGGAAGGTGGCCAGTGCAGCTTCTGCACTTTCCTTGGCACTCTTTGCCTTCATCATATAGTGATTCGAGGAATAAAGACCACTAGCAACTACCTGATCTTCTGCGGTTGTTGCCCATTGTTTAGCAGAACCTAAAGGTGCAGTAACTCCAATTGCATATTGTTTAGCAGAGTATTCATTGTTATCTGCTTTGGTAGACATTGTGCCCCCACCACCGATTGCCCAGTCTTTAGCTGACCCGCGAGTTGAAGTATTGGTCACATCAGTACCGCCTACGGCCCATGCCTTAGAACTGAAGTCTGTTCCAGTAACTGCTCCATCTACCTTTGTTGCATACTTTTTTGCGCTCGTAGCGGTGGTTCCTGTTGCATATTCCTTTGCACTATACTCACCTGAACTCTGGTCATCAATCCTGCCTGTACCAATAGCCCATTCCTTTGCAGCGCCCCTTGATGCGGTCTGTGTTACCTCAGTACCACCAATTGCCCAAGCCTTGGCACTGTAATCTACATCAGAGCCGTTAGCATCATTGGTTACTGCATCCGTTGTAAGGGTTGCCCAGTCCTGAGCCTTGCCAGCCTGATGGAGTGCACTGTAGCCAGTTTGACTAAGTGAATCGGTTATCTGGGTATGCTTGGCCTTAGTTGCCCATTGGTACGCATCATCTGCATTAATGAAGAGGGCCCACTTTGCAGAATCAACAGTGGGGTTGTTGTTTGTTGCTGACGTGTGAGCAACCTTACAGAAATAGAGGTTGTTGTCTGTATAGCGAACAAGATCACGATGTACATACGAGGTTGAAGCAGCCCACGCTTCCTTATAGACTACACCCGCTCCAGAAGCTCCTGTTGGCAATCCAAAGGCAAAAGCCATTGTTCTTATATTTGGAGTTCCTCCAAGTGTAATAGCAACTGTGGGATCCTGACTTACTCCATTCCCGTCTACTGCTACTGCGGTAGCTGTTGCTGTTGCACTGGAGATTTCTCCAGCCCCGCCTTGTGGCCCAACCGTGCCTGGCGAGAGGATTGAGACCTCATTAGCCGTCTTGGTGATCGATATGTGATTATTATGTTCGGTAACGTATACGTCGCTCATACCGTTATTTCCTTATCGAGTGAAACCCTGCCTTGTATAATCCTGTCAACTTCTGTGCTAGAGACGAGCTCAAGATCATAAACGGCACTATCAAAATCAAAAGATGCTGTATTGGCAGCCGATATAGATGCAATTATATTATTGCCTGTGGCTGCTAAAGCTATAGTAATTGTATTCTTTGGCGAATCAGCAGATTCAGTAGACGCAATTATTGTTCCACCGACAGATTCACGAATTTTCATTCTTGCGGTGTAATTACTGGAGAGATCAATTACCGCTCCATTATTGTCTTTATACGAAATCTTGAGAGAGAATGTAGCTCCCTGCTCAATCGTAATATCGTATTTGCCTGCTGCCATTAATAATATCCTTGGCCTTGAAGGAGCCCTTTTTTCTTGGACTTATGCTTCTTTGCTAGTTTCTTTGCCACGTCTGGTTTATTTGCGTATAAGTATTTACGTTGTTTATCCGATACAAAGGGCACTACAGGCTCCTGTTAACCCTGAACCCACTCTGGTTGCGACCTTCTGAAAGTGCTCCAGATGTCATACCTTCCATGTATCTGGCCTGATTGGCCTGTTCCATAAATTTACCTCGGTACAAAGTTGACTTCTCAGCATTCTGTAGCTTTGATTCCTTCAACCATGCCCGCTCCAATGCACCATAAACAACAGCCTCGTGCCAGTATGAATTCACAGTCGGCGTTGCCGTGTCAGACGACAGTCCACTGACTATTGGCACCCCTCGTATTGTCAGAGTATGAAATACTTTAGTTGTTGCATCCTTGTCTACATACAGATCCTTGTCTTCCTTCGGGAGTGGATAAATCCTGAATGTATCCGCAGTCCGGTTATTGAAAACAATTGCTTCAATCGGGCCGGTCTGGCCACGCCACTTTGGTGTATTATCTATAGTTGTTATCGCGGAAGAGAAAGCGTTGGGGTGAAACCCCATGGAAGACTCAAGCATGAAGTAGCGATAGCCTCGTGAAGACGCGGCCGCATTTAGCTCAGACTCTGTGTAAATTGAAAGCTCCCTGCCATCAATGCTTGCTGAGACTATTTCTGCAATTGTACTGGGCTTGGTGTAAACCGGCCCAATTCTCACGGAAGCAACTGATGAATCAGTAACCGCATTGCCAAAATTAACTTTGTAGGTGACTGTTGTTGTGGAGGGAACAAGAATATTAAACGACCCGTTGTATTCAGTAGGACTTGCTCCTGAAACGACAACGGCGTCATTGGCACTGTAACCGTGTGCACTACCGTAAGTAATGGTGGCAGTTTTCCCGTCCACGGTTAAAGTGCCTGCTTTTGAGGCTTCCCCCAGAGTAGCTGTCCCGCCGGGATTTGTGGCGGATCCCTCTACTTGGGGATACTTAGAGATACGAGTAAATTCTACAAGAGCATCATCAATATACTGGTTTATTTCTGAATCTTTCCAGTGCCTGTTGTCTGTATCCTGTAATGCTGTCTCAACTCGCTCCCTTATTTGCTTTCGGTTCATTAATCTTGATCAAGGTCAATAACCTCGTGACGCTCTTTTGCATCTTCCAGATCTTCAAGTGAAACTCCCATTTCTTTGCCGGTTTTAGCCCACTTCTTGACAGCGAAGTTGAACCTTCGGTTTGATCGTGGGGTCATACCACTCATTAAATCTTTTTGGAAGTACTCGGTAGTGACTGCGTCATTCAGTACGTTAACATGAAGGAGTGATACTACCCTGTCCGTACCACGAGGAATGACTACTGTCTGCTCTCCGTGTGTAACTGGGACTGGCCCCATTTCGGTGTTGTCTCGTCCGTGATCAATATTGATGACACAGTAGCCTTCTGGAACGGGGTCACCTTTTTTCCATTCCTTGGCCATCTTCATGCCATTGGGTAAAATTATCCACTGGCCTTCACCAGCATCTTGATACCCTTTGTCCTTCTTACCGTGTTTGGGGATATGTTCACTTTTTCCTAGTAATCCGCCTGCTGTAGGCATAATAATCTCCTTTGTATGTTAATACCAGACGGGGTTAGCCCCCGCCCAGTAAATTAGCTAATAAATTAGCTCAGTGCTGCTTGAGTCCAAACAATATTGGAATCAAAACGGTAGTTAACCCACCAGTACATAGAACCGGCTGTTGGAACCCCAGTAGCAACCACGATGGTGGCGATAACAGGGACAACATATTCACCTGAACTTGAATACTCAGTGACGTTAGAATTAGCCACGGCCGCCGCAGATTTAGTCATGGCAGGCAGAATCATTGCTCCCTCCATGGAATTCTGGTTTATGACCATAGTGCCTGGCACTAGAGCATCCAAATCCCATGCTGCAACAAAATCAGCAGCAGCTTGAGAAGATGATGAATCTGACTGACTTACCCCTACAGGGTGACCTGACTTGAGTGTGATTGCAGTAGAGTTTCCGGCAAAACGAACGCTTGACCGTACCTCAACAGAGTCAACTCTTGCTCCCATGGGGATGTATAAGCACCGGATGTAAGTGCCTGTTGCACTCAGATCCGAATATGTAACATTGTCATGCTTTGTGCTCTGGGAAGCATTGACAATTTTAGTTTTAATAGAGTCCATAGATAATCTCCTATTCTAGACAATTAGGGTATAGAAGCCCCTACACGGGGCTCCCACCCGTGCTAGAGACTTCAGTAATTACAATTATAAGTTAGTGGCAGTGCACTCAATGCGATACATCCACAAATCTTGCAGAATTATGCAAGAGTAAAAAGTATCCCATGCAACCGTACCACGCTGACCCAATGGATCGCCTGGCCCCGGCTTGGGCTGAACCACTTTGGAGCGGAGAGAATCCATACCTCCAAGCGTTGCACAACCGATAGCATCGGCGGCAAGTATGATGACAGGATAAACATCAGCATTACCGGATGATCCTGAAGTTCCGCTGGTTGAAACCATAAAGAGGCTACTTAAACTTGCCCCAGCGTCTGCAAAAGGAACAGCCTGAGTTGTGGTGATGAATCTAACACCACGAACTGAGCCGATCTCACCTTCGATTGCGTCGCCAGTCTCTGAGTACTTTTCAACTGGTACGAATCCGGTGATTGCCTCAAGATCCTGACGAAGGTCAGGGTGGCAAATACCGATGAATGACTCACGGATAGGCTCTGTAGCGATGCCTACTGCTGCCCGCAATTTCTTGCGGAGCTTAACAGCATCGTTACGCTCCAGTACCCTGACAGCTTTTTGAATAAGGCCATCGGATCCTGTTGGGGCCGCTGTGAGTTGAGATCCTGCTGTTGCAAGACCAATCGTAGTGTCAGTAGTTGCTCTGGAAGTTCCTCCAGAATAAGCTACTTGGGTTCCTGCACGGAAGGTCTTGTAGCTGAGAAAGTCAAGTGTCTCACCAGCTTGCGTGGCCTGCCGTTCTGAAATGACGTTGAGAACCGGATCATGCGAGGCTGCCAGCAGAACGTCTGTAGTGTTTACATACGAACCATACTGCTTCAGCGTATGCATGAGCGTGGTGTGCTCAAGCGAAGTGAAGTCCGGTGTTACGCCTTCCGCAATCGGGGAATCCACGATTGGGAATCTTTCGTAACGTCGGTGTCTGATTTCAAGTCCCTGTTTCTGGGGCTTAGTTTCTTTCTGTGCGAATTTCGCAAAAGTAAGAAGACGCTTCGCAATAGGAAGCATCTTTTTTTGAATAGTGAACGCATCGTTCTTACTCAGGTCACCATAGCTGGTTGCCTGCGTAATACTTCCCGTTCCTCCGTAAGCTGCCATAAATCAACTCCTAAAATGAAAATTAATAATCGAGGAGTGGCCAGTTATTCTTGCTCTGGTTCAGGGACTGAAGCCCATAACTCCTCGTCCGACATATTGTCGGGGTTCCGTTCAATTCTTGGTGCGGAGTTTGACATCAGGTTCGAGGCTGCTTTCCGTCTCGAACTCTGTTTCTTGGCTGGATCTTCTTTCTGCGCCTTTGGCTCTACCTCTTCCTTCTCTGGTTCGGGTCGCCATTTCTTGCCGGAATCTGTATTTTCCAGCCATAAATTCATTACTGACGCATGATCAGAAGCTGACGTGGATTCGGTCATCATCTTAGTAAGTGCAGGCGATGCTAAGACATAAGCTTGAAAATCGGAGTCTTTATCAATGTCCCGATAATCCTCTCCAACACTTTCTAACATCGACTTTTCGTGATTAGTTAAAAACTGCTGGTATGCTTGGTCTTGGTAGGCTTTTTCGAGTTGTTCAACTCTTTCGGACTCCTTGTTAATCGATGGAGTAACCTTCTGTAAAGCCTTTGCTACCTCATGCTGGACTAACTTCTTTGTTACTCCAGTAATCTCGCTGAATTCCTCCATTGTCGTGCGATCATCTTCATCAAAAAATGAACCCTCATCGCTTGGGTCTGGAGGTGTGTCCGGCTCTTTGTAGCCCTTCCTTAGTTTGTCGAGCTCCTTATCCTGCTCTAGAGAGCGAAGTCTAAGGTCATTAAGCTCTTCTCTGCTCCTTGCACTTTCTTCGTTTCGTTTATGAAACTCTCTTTCTAGGTCTTTGTACCTCTTCTCGTAGTTGTGAGCGGGTTCATCCTCATCTTCAGGATCTTCCTCTTCTGACTCGTCCTCGGTTTCAGCTTCAGCCTCGACTTCTTCTGTCTCTTCTTCAGCTTCTAAAGGAGGATCATCCTCATCTTCTACTTCTGGGGCACTTTCCCAGAGATCCTCATCCTCTTGGCCCGTGTCAACCTCTTCATCAGGTTGGGGGCTGTCTTTCTCTTCAGCCATATAACTCCGTATTAGCTCACCGCCAACAATGTCCCGTCATCGGATCGTTCTAGGTGTTGACCCCTGATAAATTATCGTGGAGGCCCATATTTTTCGACGTTGGAAGGGAAATTAAGGATCTCTTCCCACGCCCTCACTCTCCCAATGGAGATGTGGTGTTTAGCGATACTTTCCTGATCAAATAGGGTACCATTCACTATACGGTCTAATTCGTCAGATTTTCGCTTCTCAAATTCTTCTTTCAGTGCATTCCAGCCAGGATGTGTTAATAACATTGCCAGCAAGTCTGCACGAGACTCTGGACGCTGTGCCACTAAGCCTGCCCCTGTTCTACCATTCCCTCTTCAGGGATACCAGCCATTTGTCCCCCCATTTGCGCCTCTTGCTCTTGTTGTATCATCTGCTCCTGCGCTGCTATTTGCGCCATTCTTTGCTGTTCTTCCTGTTCTTCCTGCATCATTGCATTAACTTCGGTTGCGTCCATCTCTTCTCTCAGTAGAATACTGTGACGTTCAAGGTTGGTCGGATGCAGGACATTCCCGTCCTTAATAAGCTCCAGCCTCTCTGCACGTTCCATTTCACGCTGGTCATCGGACACCTTCTGCTTCTCGGTAAGTATTGACTTAACTTGCTCAACCTGAATCTGCGACTGTGCTGTAGCCTGTGCCTGAGCTTGCGCCTGCTGTTGTAGTAATTGTGCCTGCTGTTGGGCCTGCTCCTGTTGTTGCTGTTGCATTGCCTGCGTTTGCATCTGCATTTCCTGAGCGACTTCTTCTTCAGTTTTCATCACTTCTTCAGGATCCAGATTAAAGGCTCTGAGCAGCGGTCTCGAAAACGCCTCGTATTTAATATATTGTTGAAGTTGCGGAAGAGAACCTATTGTTTGTAGGAAGTTTATCAACTGGGTGTTATGAACTTCTTTTGCAATATACTGCTCATAGCCAGTACTGATTGCCTCATAGTCTCCCTTGATTGAGATTTCTGGAGAATCAACCATTAACCAACGGTAAATGGCTTGGATGTTCTGCGTTATCATTTTACTCACAGAACGGACAACGTCTGCTGTCTGACGGTTAGCATTGGAATTTAAAATTGACATACCGGTCGCCGTCTTAGTCTGGGCCGGACTCATGTCCCCGTATCCTATAGAAGTCTGCCCGCTGTCCAGATCAGCTTCGCGCTCAAGTTGCTGGACAAGCTGGAGCAGCCCATTTGTGACATCCGGTATCTGAACTGGCATAAATGCATCACGGACTGAAGCGCCTGGCTTTACACGGAACTGCTTGCCGGGATATACTTGTTCTGTGTCTGTCCCCGGCTCAAAGGAATTGGGATCAATCACAGTCATCGGCGCCGCCGAAAGAGACTTACCCTCAATCATCATGGCATAGCTGAAATTCAGGATTGCCTGAACATCACGAATTGCGTAATAAATACCGTCACCCCAGCAGGATTCTGGATTCTTCTGCCAGTAGCAAAAATGAAACGGCAGGGTATCATCGAACGGATTTTCCTGTATCTTTATAACTTTGTCACCTACAACTGTTACCACTACAGGCATGGACTGGCGAATATCATCAGCTTCAATAGGTAAGTGACCTTCCAGATCCTTGCCATCCAGCCTGCCCCAGAATTCGAGAACTTCTATGTTCTTAATCGATCTCGCAGACGTTTCATCAAATTTCTTTGGGTGCTGACTCTCGTCATATCCGTGTACACGTCCCTCATCCCCACTGATAATTTCCTCCACCACGTCCATGAGGTAACCTTCACCCGCACTAGCCATGGCTCTAAGCTGAATTGGACTGACAAAATTGCGCTGGATAACATAGTCTGCGTCCTCCGAACTGCTTGCTTCAGGAGAAGGAAACACGTTCCATATTGAAATGTACTTAACCGCAGGAATAAGCTCTTCCTCAATCTGTGATTCAATCTCCACCATATCCTCTGGAGTCCTGACCGAATTGTAGACAGGAAAGTTCTTCCTAGTAAGGCTAATGCCTTTAGTGCAACCAGTGCCGTAAAGACACATTTCGTGAATTGCATGTGTAATTTCGTCATTGTACGATGTCTTTCTGAGTACATCCCGTATCTTGTCCTCCATATTCTTAGCCCGTGACAGGAGCATGTCCTGTAAAATATCCGGTCTGTCTTCTGGAGCTTCGATATCTGGCGGGAAAAAACGGGGCCTCTTGGACGGTGTTATAGCAAACGGCACCTCGCCGTCCTCAAAAAGCAGGGTTCCTATCTTGATCTTGGCGCTGTTAACCTTACGCCGAGTCTGATTGACAAAGATACCCCTTTCGTTTGCCAATTCGTTTGCCTTGTTAATATGGGACGGATACTTGGCCCGATAGGCATCATACGCCTCCTGCCAGTGTAACTCGTGATCCCTGCGGTAATCCCGCGCCTCGGCAAACTTTTCCTGTATAATTTTTGCAAAGGTGTCAAGTTCTGCCATGACAACCTTCTTCTCCTCTACAACAGTCCCAGCGGGGGTGTCATAGACATTCTGTTCTTGTTCAACAATTTCGGCCATTTAAGGAAGTTTTATTTCTGGATTAAAGGATATGTCAATATCAAGGTCTTTATCTGGGGTGAACTCTACATTAGACTCGTTCTCCGCCTCCATAAGTTCAAGTTGTTTTGTTACCTTAGATACTATCTCCTCAAGGCATACAGTAAGTGACTTTGCCATTAAATAGCCCGCCTCATCTCCGTAATGTTTCCCTAAGCATGAAATGAAATCATCAATAATATCGTTCATCTCCTCATGGAAAGCACTGCTCTCCGAAAAATCTACATTTATTACATCACCCATCTTCACAATCAATTAATATATCCTGATCAGGCGTTGGATCTACCCTCAGCTTCTGCATCGGCCTAGCACTGTAAAATTCCCCCCACGGTTCGCCTGTTATCCCATCGGCAATCGCGGGAGCAAGTTTTTCTACTTTTCCGCCTCTTTGGAAAAATTCTTCAATTTTTCGATCCACTTCTTCGCGTGAGATACTAAATTTCTCACCAGTTCTACTAATCCTTTGGTTGAATTCTGAATCATTTAACCTTTTCCATTGGTGGGTTTTCTTTCTTTGTGCAGCTTTCCTCGTACGGTCATACTCTCGCACACAGGATTCTGCACCACATAAATACTTCCTGCTGGTGAATTGCAGGACTTCCTTATCGCAGACTAAACAATTGCGAATCCTACCCTGTGCATCTAGTTCCTCCCTGAACATCTGCTCTACTTCCCTGTAGTGCATATCCAGTAAATTTGCTATAAGCTTCCAGCAATTTGGATTGGGTATCCGAGGTGGCTTCGCCTTTAAATGCCAGCGGGCCGTGCTGTCGGTAACCCCAATTTCATCCCTCCACTTTTCGAGAGATATCCCCTTTTCCTTAACTATTGTGTTTAATAAGTAGCTCATATCCTTGAAGGTGTATAGTTTTTGATAATCGGCTTCCCCCTCCAAGGAGTCGTCATTTTTTGCCATTCCGCTGTCGCGGGGAACATCTTACAGCCAAAAGTGGCTATCGCCAGCGCCATTACACAGTCATCATGGGATCCCGACTGTGCAGCCATTTTCCCGTTGGGCATATTAACAAACGTCTGGAGCTCATCTAAAATCTTCGGTGAGTGGATCCTGACCTCACGCTCCCTGATAAGCTCCTTTAAATAATCTATAATAAGGGGCTTACTCTTCACTGTTGTATGAAACCCTAACTTCCTCGCCGTTCGGGACGACCTTTCGTCTAATATCTTCTCGCTGTATACGTTCGGATATAAATGAACGTCAGAGAGGAACTTCAACGTCACCAGCCCGTGGTTGTTCCGCTCCACAAAAAGCTGGGCATTATTGTACCACCGGCCAAGGCTCGTTAACTGCCACGCCAGCAGATCTGGATCAATCTTTGTCCGTAGTAGCGCCACCTCCTCATACTGCTGGGCGTCTATAACTACCGCTACACTCCAGTCCGTATCACGCCCGATCTCTAATCCCTCGGATACGTCTACCCCGATACGGTATTCCCGACCCTTGATTGGCCGGAACCATGTCTGGAGATCTCCCTCCTCCATGGCCTCAATAACATATTTTTCCTTAGTCCTGCCCTCTTTGTATGCATGTACAGGGATATAGAACCCTTCGCTGGGGGCCTCCCGTTGCCTCTTTTCCGAGGCCATCACCATCTCATTCATCACCTCTTGGTCAAAAACGCTACGGCCAGTGGTGACAAAAGCCTGCCTTGCCGTGGTGGGGAATTCCTGATGAAATTTCCTTAAATCATTCTGACATTGAGTTTTAATGCATTGTCTGCGCCAATTCAGGTTTTCGAGGGTAACAGTAAAATTGATGTTGTCATCCAGCCCGATGTCGTATTCGCATCCCACACCCAAGAGTTTAGACTCCTCTTCACCCCCGTATCTGGGATCTTTACCAATACTGTCCTCGAATTGCTTTCGCTCCTCTTCTCCGCTGAATTCTTTTGAGTAGTGCTCATAGATATACCAAGGGAAAAATATTGCCTCCCAACCTGAATCACCATTGTAGGCGTCCCAAAACATGTCATGGAATACTCCCCCTACACCGGCCGCCGTACTTTCGATTACCGCCTCCGTGTTAAATCCCTGAACAACGCAGTTCAGCAAGCCGAGGAGAAAGTCCTCCCCACTGGGGCCCCAAGAAGCGACTTCGCTACAATGTAAATAATCGATCTTACTCCCCCTCACTTCACGGCCACCGACCGTTGATAAGGAGTAAGAAGAGTTGAGGCCACCCCCGTCAGACCCCCAGTGAAGTTCTCGCTTACCACTATATTTCATCTGTGGCTTAACTTCCTTGGGGAGATGCTGTTCCATGGTTCGCGTCATGGAAAACATCACGTCCGTAGCAGCCTTACTATGGGTGGTGATCTGTACCACCTTATTTTTGTTTAGAGCTGCATGACGAAAGTACCGCCCCTGCACATAAGTGGACATCCCAAAGCGCCGTGCCTTCAGGACAATCATCCTAACGTGCTCCAGATCATTGAGTTGTCTCTCCATCATATGATGAAGAATCCTTTGGACGGGATTTAAAGTGAAGGGGACAAGTTCCCCTGTCCCGAATCGTTGAATTTTTAGGCAGTTCTCAAAATAGAACTCCGGCTCTGCTCTCAGCCTTTGAATCAAGGCTATTAAAGCCTCTTCACTTGTATTTTCCGTCATTTACATACGCATTTTTTACACTTACATCTTATATTATTGCACATTTTCACCTTACCTATAAAAAATATGATCCCCTAACTTTACGGTTTTTTCCATTTTCTTCGCCCACCATGGTTGTACATAATCAGCGTGATAATGGGTTGATTTTTTCGTAATATCAGGAACACCGCCCAACATAACGTATTTTGCGATATAAATGCACTCTCTCCACATCCTTTTACTTCGGATTACGTCCGGTTTCCCGTCACAATACCAAGAAAATTGGCATAAGTGCTTGTGTTTCTTGTTTTTTGGCCCCTGAAATACAACTTCACATACGGAATTTGGAAATTCGGGACTCCTAACACGGTTCATAGTAACTTGGGCAACGCCTATTTTACCGATTCTCTCCTGTGTGGAGGCTTCAAAGTAAATATTTGTTGCCATACAGTCTAATTGCTTCTTATCCACTGTTTTTTTCGGTAATTCTTGCGGAATTTTAACAATGACCACCTTTGACAAATCACCGGCACCGGTGGGAATTGACAGGAAAACAGTAGAAAACAGGGCTAAAGCCCCTAGAAATACTCGCATATAACCTTTTTAAAACGAGGAACACCTCAAAACGTGAAATGTGAACTATTTTCTATGTGGAGGGGAAAAAAGTCAAAAGAAGGCGCCCCCGTCTGGGAGGTGCTTAACCAAACGGGGACTAAGGATCAGGTGGAGACGGGCCCTGACCCTGTACATGGTGTATAAATGCTACTAACTACTTTATGTATAATATAGGGGCCGCCGAGGACGCCCCCGCCCCCCACTTTTTTTAAAAATGATAGATTATGATAGATTCCTATGATAGATCCGCACCGTTTTCAGCCGATGATCTTTTTTCTTGAGATAAAAGAACAGCATCTGATCGGGCTGGTGTTATGTCAATAGTCTTTTGGAGCATGTCCTCGAAGGCTACATCAACCTTGACATGCCGACTGGAAATGTGATTATCCATTCCTAACCATGATGCAATTTTGCTCAGTGCATTTATCGCTGGAGTCCATGCCCCGTCCTCGACAGCGCGGGAATGTAACTCTGCCATTTTGCTCACAACACGATTAGCGTCCCATCCAATTTTTTCCATCTGAAATTTTTTCTGCTCGCGGATAACCGCACCCACACGCTCATTCTGTAATAGCCTACCAGCTTGGGCGCTCGCTGATTTATAACCACAAATTTTGGCGCATTCAGTTGCGCTTTTTTCTCCAGTTGCATACAGCATGGCAAAGTGCATCTGCTGTGGGGTTAGTTCGTCTCTCTTAGCCATTTTTCAGTTTTATATCTAATGATTACAGTAACTTACAAGGATATTTAATAGCCATCTGTAATCCGTTGCTATTGCTGGGGTTACAAGGGGGCAAATCCCAAAACACGCTGTAAGTTTTTACAGCATAGTATAAGGGGGCAAAAGGGAATGCCTCTGCCAAGGATAGCATGTTGCTATCCACAACGGCTCAAAAATTTCCCCTACTCAAATCAATAAATTCAAATGAGGATAAGATACACTGAGTGGCTCCACCCATCGGTGCGGTCATCTTTAAATCGTAATTCAAGACCGATTGCTGGTTTTCGTCCAGTTGGATTGAATCCAGAACAAGCACTTGAATTGAAATTGCTTGCTGATCGACGCAAGCAGAATTAATCATTAAGCCTGTTTTTGAATCAAACATGTATTTAGAAATGGGCTTAACTAACCTTTAAATATAAATTGCTTATGAGCGATAAAGAATATGATTTGCTCAGTCATCTGGTCAGGATTTGGAGAGCGCCTTTCTGTACTGATAAATGGAAAGATAAATTTTATGCTGACGCTGAAAATTTCATCCACGATAATTATCCTGAATGGCTCGATTATATCCATGATGCTGATGCATTTGAAGAGTTAACAAGAAATGATTTTATCAATCCCAGTGAGGGATATTAATAATTAATCTTTAATAAAATGGTGGAATATGAAAACTACAATCACAAAAGAAATTAAAGTCGATGACATTCAGAAAGCAAACATCGACATCACAAAAACTACAATCACTGTTAGGGGTTTCAGTCCTGAAGATGCATGTGATATTAGATTTTCAGTTTATAATTATGATGCTGATTTTGTTCTTAGCGCTTTGGACAATTGGGAGAAGAAAAAAATTGTTGAGCATTGGTTAGAACAGAAACCAAATGAGGCAAGAGAATATCTTGAAAAAATAATTAAGCCTAAAGACGAAGACGAGCAAATCTAAGTTGTAATTTGGGACGCCCCTACGGGGGCGCTTCATGTTATAATTTTTTGGAGCAACCAATTTGCGTAAAGATACGCCTGCGGTAACGCTAATCTCGTCCCACATGGAGGGGTTGCATTAAGGGGAGTCTGGCAGAAAACTACTCGTTTAAATGTACGAGTGAAGTGTCTGGAATATGATGTAAGATTCATTAGGTCTTGGGGAGATGTCCTGATCCCTGCTCCATTAAAATTAAATTTTCATATCAAGCCAGCATTTTGTATCAAATAAATATTAAGCCGTTACATGTTGCGGTGAATGCTGGCTTTATATGCGAATTTTTTTGTGATAGATCGCTAAAATTTCGATCTTTAAAACAGGGCTACATTGAAAAGTTTAACACTGGCCAATGTAATAATACCTGTAATTTTTGGCTGTTCCTGAAACAGCTATGGTTGTATCAGTTGCAAAATTGCACTGATATTATTTATGATTAACCCATAAAAAAGGAAAAATATGTCTTTTATGTTAGACTCAACCGCCAAGCATGTGACAAGGCAAGACGTTAACAATCTGCCACCGGCACCCAGCTTAGGCAAGCGCCACAACCCATTGCCTCATAAAGATTTAATCGATCTGATGGAAGCTGGATTGGAGCGAAATAATTTTGCAATAAATAATTTAGAATTGGGATTGACCCACGACGGCAAGCGCATCTTCGGATTGTTTGAAGTTGAAGCGCCATCGAGTGAAGTCATGTTAAAGGATCACAATTCAGTTTACGAAGTCGGGTTCAGGGGTTCACATGATCAGTCTCTGGCCAGTTCGGCTGTCTTTGGTCGCGGTTGTTTGGTTTGCTCCAATCTGATGATAACCGGAGAAAAGCAAATCAAGCGGAAAAACACAACCAATAACATCAATGATATCCAAGAGCAGATTGATCAAATTCTGAAGGACGCGTATTTAAATATGTTCCTTGATGAGTTGAGAGTATCATTGTACAAATCAATACCTTTGACAGACGCACAAGTTCACGACATTGCCAGCGTGTCCTTAGACATGGGACGGGCGGACGTCATGGACATGGAAGAAATTGTCGAAGAGGTTGACGGGAAGCCTTTCAAAGTTTGGCGTCCTGTCTACAAAAATAAAAAGAAGCGCACCCCGTCATTTAGTCGAGCGGTTGAGCAGAAAGGCAACCAAGTTGTCAGCGCTCAGATGTTAGGCAAGGTGCTGGGAGATTGGCACAACCCAAGATACAAAGAGTTCGAGGGTGAAAGAAATGTATTTGGATTAGAGCAATGCTTTAGTGAATTTACTAAAGAAATCAACATGGCTGATCAAGTGAAGCGTACTAGGAATTTGGCGTGGTTACTTGATCGCGTACCATTCGAGGGTGAAAATGGTATGACAAATACATTCCTTGAATTAGATAAGGTTGCACCGAAGAGGGAATTTATCCCAGAGGAGGTGCATGTATAAACGTCCTTACAAATCTACACGCAAATCGACTGGTCAAAAATACTTTGACAAGTTAAAGGCGCGACATGATTTCTTGAGGGCACAACAATCATCCCTCGCGAATTTTAAATGCGAGGGGTGCGGATGAGCGAATCTTTCAAGGAAGCGTGGCAAAGGAATATTAAACAAGTGCCATTCCAACGGGCATTGATTTTCATCACATCTGTAACATTAGCAATAATCTTAATGGTAGTTGAAAGGATATAAACGCTGGCGCCCTACGGGGCGCTGGTCATCATCAACAAATTTTTTACGGAAGATTTTTTGATGCTGATCAATTATTTAAATGCATTCATACTGTTGTAACGACAACGATATCCGAACGATGCAAATTATCCATGTTCACGAATCTATGCAGAAATTGGCAAAAATTTATACTAGTTATAATTTTTAATCCCTCTGCATTTCCGGTTCCACCTCTGGACAATTTAACCCAAGTAGGTTCCCTGTTTACCGATCCAGTCACTGTTGCCAATATAAATTAATTGATCCGCATAAGTAGATATGGTGGATTGATCACCATCATTCTACGGGGAGCATGGCCGGTGGTTCGCAAGCCACCAGAAAACTACATGCAGTAGCGAGAATCTCCCTGTCAGCGCCTGAGTAAATTGACGAGTGTAATGCAATGACTCAAAACAATATAGCATCCTGCTGGACGTATACCAGTGGGCGCTAGGCGCTGATGAACTCGCAAGCCGATCTGGAATTTTTCAGATCTAAAATTTTTTATGATAGATACCGGGGGTGATGATAGATGTGAGGAACGAACAGATATCAGAACACCATATCTTTTAATCAAACCCTTATGAGTGAGCGAGGCACGAGTGAACACCACATCCTATATCAACAAATAGATTCCATATAGATACCTTTACCGTGATAGATCACCGTGAGGCAAAATTTAGATTCGTCACCGTTAGACCGTGGACGATTTTTCACAGACCGTGGACGATTTTATTGAGCCATGGCCAACCCTTTAACCCAAATGAGTAAGGAGAATATGAATCCAATCAAGATTATCCAGCTAGAGCAGGGCTGGCAAGCAGAGTTCCGCTATGACCAAGATACCAAGGAAGTGGTAAAAGGCTTCGGGTTTAAATGGTATCCAAAGGAGAAGCAGTGGAAGACATCTGATCCAGCAATTGCATCTGGATTAGCTGATGCTATGAATGATCACCAAGCTAAGGTCAGGATAGCAGAGGTTGAGCAGATAAGGACAAAAGAAGATAAGCGAGCGTATGATATGTCGTTTGCTAAATTCCCAAATGACAATAAGGAGTTTAAGGAGTTCTGGAAAAAGTATGCTCCGCCAAAAGGACTAAGGTATCTGGAATATCAGAAAGCTTTTGTCGAGTGGTGGATGCAACGGCAAACTAGATTCAGAAGTTTACTATGCTCTGACGAGATGGGTGTTGGTAAGACGGTACAAAGCTGTGCCTTATTCTCTTGGACATCAAAAGCATGTGCAGAGTATAACGGCCGTCCACCTCGTTTCCTAGTTATCTGTACTGCTGGTATGAAGATCAACTGGCTGAGGGAAATAGAAAAATGGTGTCCCGATCTGAGTGTATCTCAGGTAAAAGGTACCAAACCTCTTGAGTATGTACCGGATGATGACGTTGTTATAATCAACTATGATTTGGTAATGCATCACAGGCGATGGATTGACAAGATAGCTGATAACAACAACGGCTGGGATTTAGTAGTTTGCGATGAAGCACACTATTTAAAGAACCCAAGAGCCAAGCGTACAATGGCTGTGTTAGGGGGAAATCTGGGAACCAGAGCAAACCCTGAACAACTTCCCCACATACGGGGTAACAAACTATTCTTAACTGGAACACCATTGGTTAACAGACCCGTGGAGTTGTGGCCAATAGTGAAGGAGTGTGATCCTATTGGGCTGGGAGAGAATTGGCAAAGGTTTGTGAGGAAGTATTGCGGAGCCTTCAAGGATAAGTATGGCTGGAACACTAGCGGTGCTACTAACCTTGATGAACTTCAGGTCAAGCTACGATCCACAATTATGATCCGAAGACGTACCAATGAAGTACTGGATCAGTTGCCATTAATACGAAGACAGGCAATTGTATTACCTGAGAATGGTAGTGCTGATTTACTGAGGGCTGAGTGGGAAGCGTATCATGCCCATGAAAAAGTTCTTGAAGAACTCGAAAAGGCTCGAATTAATACAAACAGTGATATGCGTGGGATTGTTAGGACACTCACAGATCAGCAAGCAGTGACTTGGGCTGAACTTGCGAGGGCAAGAAAAGCTGTTGGGATTGCGAAGTCGAAGCATGTAGTCGAGCATGTTAAGAACGTAATTGACAGTCGTGGAAAGGTTGTTCTTTTTTCATGGCATAAAGATGTAGTTAATGCTTTAATGGAAGGGTTAAAAGAATTCAAGCCTGTAAGGTTTACTGGTTCTGATTCCCAACTAGCGAGGCAAGCATCAGTTGATTCATTCCAGACTGAGGAAGATACGAAAGTGATAGTTCTGAATTTAGAAGCTGGCGGTGTTGGCATCACGCTGACAGGAAGCGAGCAAGCTGGGTTCTGTACATCAGTTGTGTTTTCGGAATTAGATTGGAGACCAAGCATAATGCAACAGGCTGAAAGGCGAGTTGCAAGACTGGGGGCAGATGAATCAGCAGACCACATACTTGTTCATCACGTTGTATTAGACGGTAGTTTAGATGCAACAATATCAAACCGCTTGATTGACAAGCAAGATGTCATTGATCAAGCAATTAACTAAAAACTGGCCATCTGGCGATTTTTTGCATCGTCAGATCGCTCTGTAACGCAATGAACGGGTGCTGGAGGTACTCTGGCACCCCCTTTAAATGGGGAAATATGAAACTAAAAAACTTAACCAACAAAACAGACGATTATCTTGATGCCTACTGTGAAGCAGAATTAGGGCATACAAATTGGGGATTCGTACACCCATCACATCTTTCTTTTCACAAAAATGCACTCGCTGACAATGTTGAAATAGATTGTTGCGTTGTATTTTTTACCAAACCAGAGGGGAAACATGAGTGAAAAAGCAATACAGATTAACCTAATCAAAGAAGCCTTTTCATTAGGGATAAAACAACAGCAAGACAATATCGTTAGATTAACTAACGAAATGAGGTTTGAACTTGACCGTGTTAGTATGCACAAGGTCGAGCCTGTATGTCAGGAAAAGCTGGCGGAAGAAATAGAAACTGCTGAGAAGTACATCGAGTTCTATAAGATGATGTACCTTGGCGCTGAGGAGATCCGCCAGAATATCCGTAACTACACTGTGGAGAACGGTGTAATAAAAACAAAGGAGGACTAGATGATCAGATGCGTTAGTTATCTGAGGACATCCTCGTTAACTAATGCGGGATCTGACAAGGATAGCCAGTCTCGTCAGGAAGCGGTAATTTCTAACTACGCTAAACAGAATGGCTATGAAATTGTCGAGACCGCATACGATGAAGGTAGGTCAGGTGCTGATCCACTCATAGATCGGGAAGGATTTAATGACCTACTGGAATTCTGTAGAGAGCATAGTATAACAACTATACTTTTTGAGACCAGTAGTCGCTACGCTCGTGACAAAGATGTAGCGGTGAGGGGTTTTTATATGGTGGAAGATTACGGGATCGATTCCATGGTCGATTGCGAAGCTGGCATTGACTTGCTAGGGATGTGGAATTCCGGTAAGGCATACGAAGCTATTCTTCCATTCCTTAAAATGATTATTGCTGAAGACGAGAAGCGTGAAGTCGTGAGGCGCTTGCGTTCTGGACGTGATAAGAAAAAGTCTGAAGATGGAAAGTGTGAGGGTCGTAAATCTCTAGTCCAAACCTTTGGTAAGGAGATTCGTATCACTGCACTGAGAGCCAGACAACGTGGTCGGACTTATCAGCATATTGCTGACAAGCTGGCAAGAAAAGGTGTGTTAAGGGCAAATGGGTTGCCTTTAACTAGGAGCCAAATATGGTATTTGGTAAATACTAAACGATTAAAATAGGAGATGCATATGCGTAAGAGTACATACAAAAGAAAAACTGACAACCCTAAAATGGGTTGGAGTGACGAGCGTCGTGCAAAGTTTTCAGAACTTTGTAAGAAAGCCCGTGCAAATAAAACTTGGTTTAAAAAGAGCGACAAAGATGTTAGTGAAGCAATCTCTAACGGTAAGAAAGAAGCTCAAAAATTTCGCAACAGAAGTGAAGGCCAGAAGAAACGTCACAATAAGTCAGTTGACAAGGGCTACACTTTTACTTTTAGCCATTCTCTCAGTAGAGAACTAAGCGAGTGGTTTGATATATTTGAAAAGCGGTTTGGTATACGCCCTGACTTTGATCACTTTTGTACCAGTGCTGTGAGGGCGCTGATCAAAAATCATAAGAGTGAACTTAGTTCATAATTTAACGTGCTGGTGAGGTGAGGATTAGACAGGCAGGAGTGCCACTCAATGGAGGAGAGGTAGCGCAATCTAGAGCGCCCCGTGTAACCAGCACACCAACAGAGTAGTAATATGGTAAAAGGATATATAAGAAATAACTGGAGAGGGCGATTTCATCAGAAGGTGAAACCGTCTGCTAAAATCTACGACCGGAAGAAAGAGCGTAGACTTAATCGTAACCCTAAATGAGGAATGAATATGGCATTAATACAAAAAATTAATTTATCTAAGGATGACATTAACGTCATTATTAACGTGCTAGAACAGGCTGAAGAGTTGAGTTTATGGGAAGACCTTACCATGAATAACCAGAGTGATTATTTTGGTAATGACATGAACAGATACTTCAGTCCTTCCTGCGCTCCCCAAGCACGGGCAAAGAAACTGGCACAACTGTTTAAGTGGGCTGGAGACCTTGATGGCAAAAAGACTATCTGTAAAATGGAATTCGTTTCCCATTGTGCTGAAGTCTACAAATCTGGGCATCCTATTCAGGAAGGGGTAGGAGTTACTGAACCTGAGATCGAGGTGGAACATGGAAGTGAAGCAGATAACAAGGGCGGACACTAAACCATGGATATTAGACAAGCACTACGCTAGGCGGATGCCTTCAGTATCATTCGCCTACGGCTTGTTTGATAATGATGATTTAGTTGGAATTATAACTTACGGCTCACCAGCTTCTCCATCGCTCTGTAAAGGTGTGTGTGGAGAAGAGTTTAGATCAAGAGTAATTGAGTTAAACAGGCTGGTGATAGAACGAGGAATTCCTTCGTATCTAATTGGCCAATCTCTGAAGAAACTGCCAAAACCTAAGATAGTAGTCAGCTATGCAGACACTGCTTGGACACATGTTGGATATGTTTACCAAGCTAGTAACTGGCTGTTTACGGGTACTACCAAGCCCCGTACAGATATGCTGGCTGGTGATGGCAAACATAGTAGGCACCATCAAGGTGATCCTACTAAACGGCAATTTAGAAGTGCTAAACATCGTTACGTTTACTTTGTTGGTAGCAAAACTGACAGGAAGCTGATGAGGAAAGCGCTTAATTATCCTGTATTACCTTATCCAAAAGGTGATATTAAACATTATAAAATAGAGGTGTAATATGGAAAAAGATTTCGAGTGGAACCCTAATTATCCAGCAATCGAGTATCATGTACAGTTTTTGCAAGACACTGTTAAGAAACAGGAAGAGGAGATATCTCAGTTAAAATATATAATATCGACTTGTTCTGTATGTTCAGGAGACCTTGTAAATCTAAAGGGGACACATGACATCACTATCTAAGGATAAGATATTTGGCATAAGACCATACCTAAAGGGTCTTATGGGGGAAAGGGAAGCCTTTGACTACGGTTTCAGGCTTGCCGAACATTTCAATGAACCGCTTCAATCTGAAGAGGAAAAGGAAATGGATCAGATACTTCTAGCTAATAAGGCTGGAGAATTTATTAACAATCTAATCGAGGAACTGAAGGATGAGTAAACTTAAAAGTGAGTATGTCAGGCATACGCCATTGACTGCTACAAGAGAGAAAAAATTATTTAAACTTTTACTAGCCCTTTATCATAACGAGGTTGATGCTCATTATAATGTCGAGCAATTTTTAAACTCAGAGGGCATAAAAATAAAGGAGGAGCATGAGTAAACTAGATACATTTGACTACCTTAATGCATCGGATGATCAGCTTAAATCTCACTGGGCTGGTAAAGTAGCACCACACCTAATTGGTAAGAAAATTGTAGGAGTGGAGTGGCAATCTGATGAAGAGAGAGATAACATGGGCTGGCATAGCTGTGCTGTGAAGATACTCGTAGAAAATAACGGGGGTAACCTTATCGAACTGATTCCCATGAGGGATGACGAAGGTAATGACGCTGGCGCCATCGCTACAAACATGACACCTTGTCATACAATTCCAGTAATATAAGGGGAGACTGAGCAAGTGGTGAGCACAACTGACTGTAAATCAGCCGTCTTTTGACTGTGATGGTTCGACTCCATCTCTCCCCACCAACCTTTAATAAATAGCCTATGCTTATGAAACCTTTGCGTCAACACGATTAGATGTAATCCATCTATAGTAGTTGACCATTCGTTCAATAGTCAGGCTGTTATGGCGCACCCTAGCTGAGTCGGGGTGCGTCTTTTTTTTTGGCCTTTTTTCTACATTAAAAATTTAGGGGCACCCTTGCCAGAGGGA
>VTLG01002580.1_pt1 | contig 24790 bp, 40 predicted proteins | sample 4694571 | NCBI WGS metagenome assembly VTLG01 (sample SAMN12604809, study PRJNA352737) | marine metagenome | biome: ENVO:00000447; feature: ENVO:00000209|ENVO:00000569|ENVO:01000036; material: ENVO:00002151; isolation source: viral sequences binned using virsorter ...
AGAATTTAACTAAAGATTTTAGTAAAAAAGAACTTAAAGAATTAGAATCTCTTATAGGTTTTAATGCATACGATGCACAGAGATGGTCTAATTTAGAAGGACAATTCGAATTAGCTACTTTAATGACTCATCCTAAAACTCCAATTAATAATATATTTGGTGGAACTATGCATACATTTCAATCAGTAGGATATCAACCACTTAAAAAAGCTAGAACATTACAAGAATTACAGAAAATTAATCCAAAATGGAAAAGTATGAACGACGTTTTTAATTTTGTTGAAGAATTAGGAGTTATTCCTGAGCTAACATTACATCAATTTGGCATGGAAAAACAATTCCAAGGAGGACGAGTTAAAGAATTTGTTACAGAATTATCTAGCCAAGCAGCTGGAATTAAAGAACTTAGGAGTGTAGACATTGTAGCTTTAGCTGAAAAACATGGTATAGCAAAATCTGTTATGAATGTTGCAGCTAAATTTATGAGTATTCCTGAAAGAATGTTAAGAAGAGATGCTTTTATGGCTCATTATATCAAGGCTTGGGAAAGATTAGGTGGCGCTATCAAAAATCCAGCTAATCCTATTTTAGTTGAAATAGCTAAAAAAGGTGTTAAAGCTACACAATTCCTTTATAATGCAGCTGAAAGACCTGCATTTGCTGCTACTGCTTTTGGTAAAATATTTTCAAGGTTTCAATTATGGAGTTGGAATGCTGTTAAATTTAGAAATGATGTAAGAAAACAAGCTAGTTTATATGGTTTTAAACCTGGAACAGAGGCTATGAGACGTTTTGAAAGAACAATACAGGCTGATATGTTTATATTAGCATTAGGCTCTGTATTTATGTATTCTTTATTTGGACAAGTGATTCCTGCACCGTATAATTGGTTACAAGATACTGCAGAATGGGTTTTTGGTGATGAAGATTCAAGAAATAGAGCATTTTTTGGAACTTGGCCTAAAGCTGTTGCTCCTTTACAACTGATTACTCCTCCTATAGCAAGACTTCCTATATCTGTTATTAGAGAATTTGCTGAAGATGATTATAATAAATTAGCTGATTACTATATGTGGACTATGTTCCCATTTGGCAGGATGTTAAGAGATGTAGCTGGTCCTAAAAATATGGTTGAAAATCCTATGAGAATACCTGAAAAGGTATTTGGCTTTCCATTAACAGGTTTATCAAAAGAAGCTAAAAGGATAAAAAAAGGTGAGAGTTATAAACCGCCTACTCCAGGTGGAAGTCTCTATTAATAAATACTACGTTTTGAATCTTTCATATTCTGTTCAATAGCCTCAAAGGGGTCGTATATAAACTCATAATAACAATCCATATGAATCACTACTGATTCATCTTCATAGAAATTACCTTCTTTGTCTATAAATCCTCTTGCAGCTTTATAAACTGGTGCTGAAGGTCCTATTAAATCTTTACATCTAGGACATTTAATCATAATTTTCTCTTACTTTCTGTATCATCTACCATTCCCCAAAGAAGGCATAGGTATACTATTGCATCTGTTATTCTGCCTCGCACATCCTCTCTTTGACTTCTGTAACCATTGACAAATGAAGATATGCCGTCTATGTGCTTTAAAAGGTATGTCATCAGTACTTTTTGTCTATCGCTATCTATGTAATCAGCGACTCTTTCAAAGTTTGCAAAAGCATTACTTTCCTTCCTTGCGTACTCCTTTTGTCCCGCTTCCCGCGTTCCCTGAATTTTTTGGAATATCTTTTTTATCAGATTCTCCATTTGCTTTTTGCTCATTTTTTTTCTTTTCCTGCTCTTTCTGTAATTGTTCTAACTTTCCTTCTAACATTGATTTATCTCCTTTTTCTTCTAGATAAATCGTAAATATAGAATCAAAACCTCTAACCATATTATATAAATGATTAACTCTTTGGTTTAAGTCTACAACGGCATTTGTTAACTCTTTGTTAGTTGCCTTTTTTTTAGCTCTTTGTGTTTCCATCTAATGTTCCTTCTTTTAACTTTTTTTTAAAATTCTTACTACCATATACTTCTCTGTAAACACACCGACGACACACAGGATATAGCAAGTCGGGTTTATGACTTGGAATGTATTGTGTATGTCTGAATCTGTATATCGCCGTGCGTTTATTTCCTCCACAAATCTTGCAGATATCGTAACTATTCTCAGCTACTAACTGAACAAGTCTCTTTTTCTCTTTTTTTTCTGTACTTTGCATTCTCTAAATTCAGTTTTTTAGTATACTTATCCATAGCTATTTGAGCTCCATCTGAAGGTTTAAAAGATATGTTACTTAAATTAAATGAAAATCCACCAGAGTTTTTATCTGGAGTATCCTTTACTATTGTAACTGTTTCTTTTTGCGAGAAATAGCCCTTTATGGCCTTTAAAAGCACATTTCCTTGCTGAGTATCTCCTACTATATCATCTATTATCTTTTTTATTGCTTCGTAGTCGTCTCTTGACATAACTCTAATTCCCTTTTATAGAATTTGATTTCTTTTCTTTGCTTATCTATTAATTGTTGTAAATGCCTGATTTTATCATATTTTGTCAAAATTATACTCCTTCTTTTTATAAGGCCTGATATCTCCTCTACTTAAAACCCAGAGTAAGGCATCTTGCCATGCTGAACATCGCTCTATTTCGACTCCTCCATTAACAATATCCATTTTCTGCATTGCATGTACCGAATCGTCATATGCTTTCTTTATTTCAGCTTTTCTTTTCATGTATTTCTTTAATTGGTATTAGAGCTATTTCACTGCAGTTATCATCTCCACCCATGACTATTTTCCCATTACCATTTTGTACAGATTCTTTAACTTTTTTCTTAAGCTCTTTAACAGGTAATAATATAACACTTTTTATATTACCTTTAAAAGATAAAATTTGAGCCCACCAATCAGCTTCTGTTACAGATAGTCCACTTGCATTGCCTTGATTCATTAGTTCTATGGCTATATTGCCTGTTTTAACCCATTTATCTCTTTCTGTTTTTACTTCTACTTTTCCCATATTAAGTATATGTCCTAAAGCATATTCATAGGATTCTCCAAAATCTAAATCAATGTCAAATTTTGATGTATACTCTTTTTTAAAATGTTTTTTTATCCCCTCAACCATTTGTTCCATTCTTGTGCTCTCCTTTTTCTTTCTTCCATTATTCTTTTTGTTTTTAATTTATCAGATGTTTTTTTGGGAATTATTCTGGTTCCCATCTTTACAAAGTCACATTTTCTATAAGCCATTTTTTCTTCTCCATTTATAATTGAATAGTACATTGCCATAAGAATTTGTTGAATATTTTCTAGCTTTTCTTTTTAACTTTTCTTTCTTTTTTTGACGTTCATTCCACTTAATCCAGTCCATTTTACTCCTATTTTAATAGGGGCAAGTTCCGACTGAGAATCACAACATGACTTATTATCTTGTTTTAAATTACCCAAGTGCATTGACATTGCTCTCACCTGCCCCTAAATCCTAGTAAAGATTCAATTAATAGGAGACTTTATTTCGACCAATAAAGTGCTAAAAATCTCTACTAGATAGCTTTCTTAATACATAGTTTCTTAAATCCTTTGTTTGTTTGTCAAGCCATTTAAGTAACTTTTTAAAATATCTATCTGTTAAAGGTCCTTTTCTTGTATTGCATCTTCTACATATCATTTGAAGATTACCACGAGTTGAATTACCACCCAAAGACAAAGGGATAATATGGTCACATACCATGCAATCAATAACCAATTTCTTATCGCAATAATGGCAGGGACGTCCATATGCCCTATACAATAATTCACGAACCTCTTCCAGTGAAATGTTAAATTCCACTTCATACTCTTTACTCCGTCTCTTTAATGTCGACCTTAATGTCGACGATTTCTTCATTAATCTATGAAATACTTTCTTATGAAAGTTTCCATGGTTTCTTTTTAGTTTTCTGGAAAATCTTTGTTCCCAGATTGTTAGCCTTTTAGGGGACTTTCGTCCCCTTCTAGGTTTTGTTTTATTATGCATTTCCAATCCCATGCTTTAATATTTTTATTATTTTTGCTCTTACTATAGATATATTAAATTGAAATTCTAATTTATATATACCAAATACTATACTTATTCCTTGAAACTCTTTGCTTTTAGTTAATATAAATCCAAATTTTATAAATTTGAATAATATGATAGCAAATTTATCTTCTAATAAGTATATTTTTATAATCCATCCCTTCATTGTATAGTTCTCCTTAATCTAAACGATGGTGTCCATTCTACTTCAGTCTCGAATAGTTCTCCGTCAGTGTTTTTGAAAAGCTTTACATTCCTAATATGACTTTCTGATTGACCATTAAGTCCTATTACTTTACGTGAAGCATTTTCTATAGCACCAGAACCTTTGCCTGCGTACAAATCAAGTACTTCGTTTCTGCTATACTCTCTGCTTACTTGGGATATTTGAATTACTATCATGTCATTATTAACAGCCATATTTGACAATCCATGAGATATATATTTAATCTTTTCATATTCTCCTCTGTAACTATGTGGAGTATCTACTAAATCAATATAATCTACTACTACTATTGCTGGTTGCAACTCTCTTACTTTATCAGCTATTCCTTCTAAAGTAGGAGATACTGTCTGTATCATAACATGTTCTAATTCGTCTTTGTGATGTTCATAAAGTTCATGATAATTCTCATTAACTTCCATCTTTTTCAATCCAGATACTATCTGAAGGTGTCTTCTGTGTACATACCAAGATGATAACTCTAAACTCAAAAATAATGTTGGAATTTGCCAATCTGCATTAATCTTATTATTTAGAAAGTCAACTCCTAATACTAAGTTTTGAGCAAAAGTAGTCTTATTTGACCCTGTTGGACCAAATATAGTTACTAACTCACCTGGATATATTACTGATTCTACTTTTAGTCCTAACATACCACCTAGGTCTATAGTTTTACCACTAAAATCAGTTGTTAATCGTTCATGTAATTCAGTTTGCATCTCATCAGATGATTTAATATCAATAAGATAATCTTTTCTTTTAAAGAATATGCACTGAGTTTTACAATGTTTGACCATTATACTATCTTGACATCCATATTGATAGTTTCTGTTGTAAACATTTTCTACTAGTTCATTAACATGGTTTTCTTCTAAGCTTTTATTATTCCAATGCAATAAAGATACTTTGGCATAATGACTAGGTATTCCATGTCTTTTAAAATGACTAGCTATTCTTAATGCTGTAACATGTCTGTTACCTGACAATGGACCTTGCCTTAACATAGATTGTATACAAGGTGTCATTTTTGTTGGTTCTGATACATTTGTCAAAACTTTTACATCAGGAATTTCAATTACAACTAATTCGTTTAAATCTCCATTAGCTTCTAAGGTATGATATTCAAAGTTTAATCGTCTATCTTTTGCTAACTCAAATATATCTTTAGGTTCGTGATTCATCACTTCATTATATGTCAAAGGTATTTTATACAACTGTGTCTTTTGATTTAAAGAATGTTGTAATCTATATATACCAGTCCTCATATAAATACTTAAATCTATATCTGTATTAACTTTCCTCATAGTTTGTTTAACTACATAAGGTAAATCAGAGCTAGGTTTGAAATTAAATAATTCTCCTGCTAGCATAATGTGATATCCAGAGCCAGAGAAATAGCATTGATAAGCTTCATTATCAATGCTAGCATTCTCCAGTTCATAAACAATCCCTCTTAAAATATCTAGAGTTTTCTCATCACTATTATCTTTCTTATCTATATCTATTGGAATTTTATCTATATATCTAACTCCAAAGAAATTCTTTAAAGTTCCTTTTTCTGCTACATATTCCATAGCAGAATCATCATATAGATATACTGACCTATAAAGAGGTTGTCCATCTAAATATGTAGACAGCTCTTCTTTAGGTATTAAAACTCCACGATTAGCAGGAGTACCTATAGCAATTTCTAAGTATTTCATAGATTAGATAATGCGCCTTCTGACATTGATTTGTCATTAGTTGTTGCATCATCTAATTCTTTAATAATACCTTTATCTTTTAACCATGTAATATCATCTTGTAATTTAGTAGAATTACCCACTAGATTCTTGTACATCTTATGATAAACTCTTGTCCAAGATTTATCACCTGACTTTTTAGGTTTTTCTCTATAAATATAAGCTAAATAATTAAATGCTGGGTCAGTTCCTGGGATTACTGCACTTAAGAAATTATTTGTCAAATATTCTACAATATCTTCTATTTTATCTCCGTTTTCTTCTTCCCAACCACCATTTACATTTAATCCTGCAGTACATCCGATTGCTTCAAAGAATACATACAATCTTCTTAATACACTACCACCTTCTATTTTGCCTTTAGAATCTTTCTCAAAAGACCCTTTAATTTGTATATTTCTAGAATATTCACTATCTTTAGGTTTGACTTCTACATCAAGAAATAAATCAGCCCAATCAAATTCATCACTTCTGTCTTTAAAACCTAATAAAGCTACTTCACATATACCTAGAAACTTATTACTGCCACCTTTACTTACTGGTTTGAATATTGCCATTTATTTATCTCCTTTATAGATTAATTTCCAGTTTAATTGCATTTCTTTACCCTTTAAATGAGGGTTTCTACTACCTGCTTCTAATGCATCATTTGCTTTAAATGATACCATTAGCTTACTATTCTCTTCATCTCTGTAGACATAACCTATAGCGTCGCAGTCAGCCATTAGCATATTCTTTAACTTTCCTGTTAAATCAAGACTTTCTGGTTCTACTATAGCTTTACTATCTACTATGGCTCTCGCCCATTTCCTATGTCCGATGATTATTACATGAGGAAATATTTTCTTTAATATAGCTACTGTATTTAACACTTTTTCTCTTACAAGGCCGAAACCTTTACCAAATGCTAAATCTTGTACAGCAGATACGTTTTCTTCTTGACATACTGATTGCTCAGCCCATGTTGCTATTTTATCAATAGTATCTATAGCTACATATTTATAGTCATGTCCTTCTTGAGCTTTTTGTAATAATGCTATAAGCTCTTCTCTATTGTTTACCGCTTGAACATATCCTTCAATCATATTAGCACCATCTTCTGTATCAATTATTAAACAATCATCTAATTGACTTAAAGCAGTAGTTTTACCTACTTTAGGTGCACCATATAATAATAATGATTTAGGATTTTTACTTACGGCTTTTCTTTTTACTTTTTCCAGAGCCATTCACTCTCCTTTTTCTAGTTTTCTTATATAAATCTCTAATAACTTTTGCCATTCTTTCCATTTGCTCTCCTCACTATTGTTTTCATTTTATTCTTTCTTTTTTTTACAGATAATCCCCACAAACTATGAATATTATACTTCATCATATTCTGGTTTTGCTGGCATAAAATAGCCATTTGTAAGTATATCTATAGCTTTCTCATCTAACTTTATATGCTCTACAAACTCACCTTGTTGATTATATTTAGTTAGCATTTTAATTTTTAAATGTTTTCCATATTTATCTGGAACAAGACTCATTCTGTTTAATTTATATACTATAAAACTCATATTTTATTCTCCTGATTTATTAATGAACTAGCTTAAATAGATTGCTATGTACGGTGTACATCACCTGTCTTCATCATATTTAAACTAGCCCATTATATTACAACATGCTTAGCTTTTATACAAGGTCTTTTTCTCCAATTGTGTTGTAGGAAAATTAAATGACAAAGCAGCTTCAAAAGGTTGCTTAGTAAGCACCTTACGAACGGTATTTGCTATGAAACTTCCACTCATGTTAGAGCAATAACTTGTAGCTTTCATGTTGCATGGTTCTGAACTACCCTCATCATCTGAATACCAAGTTTTAACATATTTGTTATATTTAGGATATTCAAATGTATATTGTTGGTAATGTTCAGCCCCCATTCTTCCATCGATTAACAATCTAGGTTTGAAGTGTTTATTCAGTAGACAAGTTGATACCGCTTCTAATCTTGATTTCATACTGTCAAACCCTAGAATTATTATATCGTCGTTATCTGCATATAAAAACGTCTTAAAATACTCTGTAGATTCTACTACATCTATGTTATCATTTATAGATTTTAATAAAAACTTAAGTGCATTTGTTTTATATAAACCTATATGATTATAATTGTATTGTGACACTCCTATATTTGCAGTCTCTACTTTGTCCATATCGTATAATACAAAGTTTTCAGCACCCATTCTACACAGTTGAGTAGCTGCGGAGCTACCTATAGCCCCGCAACCTAGTATGTGAAAAGTATGCTGATTCAAACTATCTATCAAACCCGATGAACGCATATTTATACTCAATGATACCACCCTTGAGCCCAATCATGGTCTTGCTCATATACAATTTTAAGATTACTATCTTTATAAACAAAGAATTCTTCTGGCATTGTATATTGCAAAACATCGATAACTTCATTTTTAGATACATTTGGAACATTGATAGTATAATCATACTTTTTATCAATACATTCTTTATTAAGTTTATCAAGTTCTTTTCTAAACTTGTTATACTTTATTTCATCTCCCATAAAACTATCTATAAGAGTTTCTATTGCTTTATGCATTCTCCTATAATTAGGTAAATCTATACTATTATTTGACAATAGATTAGTTTGATGTCCAGAGTAATTAAAACCTCTTCCAGCTATGTAATTATAATGCATAGGTTTATCATCTTCACATAGTTCTTTATAAAGAGTTTTCATTTTACTAGTGATTTTAGGTTTTGCACCTCTTGTTATCTCTAGTGAAGTATCTATATGTTCTTCTAATGATAATCCATTAGCATTCCATATACTTACTCTGAATTTATACTCTTCCTTTAAGTTTATTACTAAAGCTAAAGAAAAAGAACTATTTTTCCATGCATCTATTTCTTTTAAGTCAGTACCAGACCAAAATGCACTCATAGTATGATGAGAATGCCACCATACATATTTCATATGTTTATTTTTATACTTCATAGCATATCTCATTTTGTATTCTGCTATTGATTCTGCATCTAGCTCTGTAGAAGCTCCACTGTTTTCTTGCTTTAATATTTCTACATTGCTTAGTTTGAATCTTCCATCTTTATCAGGGATAGCAGTCATCAATCCTGATATTTCATTTTTATCTTCATCATGAGCAAGTTTAGCCCAAGCTTGTAGCTCATGCCAATCTTTCTCGTGAATATAAAACATGTTTTCTATTTTCATTTTAATGGCCTCCTGTTGCCCATTGCATTACAGCTTGACGTTTTTGTTCATCACTTAGAATATCTTCGTCTACTGGTATTGCTTTTTGTTCACCTAATAAGTTAAGTTCTTGATAAATAAGATAAGCAGTATCTATTAAATACGATTCACTTCTTTGTCTTATTTTCCACATCATTTGACTCCAAAAATCTTGATGTGACTCTGTAACTCCTACTTCTCCAAAATAATCTATAAGAACATATTTATAAGTATTAGTATTTTCTGAAAACAAATCAGTCATTTCCATCATTTCACCTATTAAAGATTCAGAAATACATATAATAGTCTCATTTTTCATGTTCTCAAGTATTATATTGTTCTCCTTATAACTTGTACATATATCGCTAAATTGACATCCGATAGAATTGCAATAATTATGCATTTTATTCAATCCAACTATTTGTTCTTTACTAGTTGGTCTAGGAACTGTTTCAAACATATTGTATAATAAAGGTCCACAATCAGTTCTGATTCCAACAGCATGTTTGTATTCTTTTGAATATTCTTTCGGCATACCTATTTGTAAGTCTCTTAAGTTATTATAAGGATTTGAATGCTCTATACTATAATACTGAGCCCAAGACATTAATGACATTGCCATATCTACCCAATTTAAAGACAAGAAGCTTTGTTTAACTTCATCTGTATATCTATCTAAGCAAACATTTTGATATATCATTTTAGGATTTTCATCATGAGAATTATAAGGTATATTAGGAGTTGCTATATAAGGGAAATATGTAGAATGTGTTCTTCTATAACTTCTCCTATTTGGCAATTCTGTTGAACAATATAATCCTCTAAATGTTAAAGAACTACTAAAATTACGACGACTATCTATAGTTTGAATAAATTTCCTTAAACTGATACTAGCAATGATATGAATAGGACATAACTTAACTTTCTGTAAACATTTTTCTCCCTGAAATATATTAATTTCTAAATCAGTCATCATAATATCTACATACAATATAGCATATCTAGGATTTTTATCTATATTACCTGTAACTACGTCTATGTCTACTGACCCATTTGTCATTTGTTTAACATTTTCGCATTGTTTAATAATCCTATTTACTATGTCGCTAAGCTTTTCCTTAAATTCATCAATATCTACATTTGCACTAAAACCTTCACGTTTTAAAGTTCCTTTAGTTGATTCTATTTCAGCTAAAGTATTTTCCCAATATCTATAGCTATTAGCCCATTCTCTTCCTCTTTTCATCATATGAGTTAAAGAAGTAGCTTTACTATCAAACCTATAGATATTTTTCCATAAATATTCTTTAAATTTCGGAATAGTTCCTGGTTTCCAATTCCAAGATGGAGTAACAGCCAGCTTCACATTATCTGGAAGCCGACTGTTAAACCTTTCAAGTGCGGTGTAGAGTTCGTCTTGGGGTCCAGTAGCCATACTATCTGCTAATTCCTGAGATGGAGTTAACAAATATTCTATAGAATAAACATCTATATTACTATTTCCATTATAGTATTCTACTGGATTCATGACTAACCTCCTGTTTTATTATTACTAGCGTATGCTACATAATCATTATCAGACAAAGCAAAATCATTTTGTCTTATAGTTCCACCAACATTTACTGTTGATGCTGTAGATATTTCAAGCTCATTTCTAAGCTCTCCTACAGTACTTGACGATACATCTTGTGATGCAAATTCGCCGTTATTTAATAGATTGATTTTAATCGACATGTCTACAATCTCCTTTATTGGTTAATAGTTTCTTCTTTGTAATTTGTACTATATTCCTCTCCATTCCATACAAATATCTGGTCTGGACCATGTAATGTCCTCATTGATGAGAATATTTCATTAAATGATATAGATTCATCTGATTCAGGAACTTCTTCAGGAATCACTTCTACTTCTTCTTTCTTACAACAACTTTGTTCAAGATTTAACAATCTATCCATTACAGCACTTATCATTTTCGTATTTGCTGAGGAGTTATCCTGAACATTATTTGTTTTAGCTGTATTGGTACATAACCATATAGTTAATGCTGCCATTACTGCTACTATCGCTTGGTTCATATTAAGAACCTCCTTGTTAGTTAAATAAAATTTAGAGCCAAAGTTAAAAACCTCGATAATAAATATCTACGATTAAACCCAGCCACTAACAACTGGGGAAAGGAATCGCTATGAAAAGGTCAACATACTTTGGCTCTTTATTGCTAGCAATTGTAATAAATCGCATACAACCTAGATTTGTTCATCTTATTAAAATAAGATTTAGAACGATTGAATCGCTGGCTAGCCCAATTTACTAATTCGCCCTTATATTTATAAGGACAATATTTGTTGTATTGTACGTCCATTAAAATCTCGCTTTCTTAGTCTCTTTTTTAATAGATTGTGTAATACCCTCTATAATCTCCATTTGATGCTTTTCTAGCCACTTTTTAGCCTCATTCCAGGCTATTTTGCTATTACATCCAAATACAAGTTCTTTATTGTTTCCTTTTAATGTGATAGATAATATACCTCCATCATTCTCATTAACATCAGTTAAATCATATGATGTTATCTCTGTTAATACTATGTGTGCTAATTGAAACTCTGTTGTTACTGTTAATACTCCTAAAATTATACTAAAGTACATAATTTCTCCTTTATTAAGTTTTATTTGTCGTTAGAGAGAGACCACGTTTGGTATACCTACTAATCCTCAGGGTATTTATTATAGACTGAACAGTTCTATAACCTTAACGAATAGTGATTTTAGCCGTAACTCTCTCTAAATCGACATTATTTATACTAGTTACATTAGCCTCCTATTTAACTATCTTACTTGCAATTAAGATAGACCTTGAGACATAACTATTATTTAAGGTTTTGTTATTGTTAACATTTGTTAATAATTAGAGAGAGAATACCTATAGCATTATCGGCGTAGTTCCTAGCAACATAGGATTTACATCTCTCTCTTAAGTTTATTAGAGAGGTGCGGTAACCAACCTGATAGTTATTTAGATGGTTAATCCTGGCTTTGCACCTTTTTATCTAGCTATCCTCACCTCTCTAATTGTTTAATTATTAACTAAGTTGAGAAGATAACTTATCCTCCCAAACTCTAATACTATTACTACCAAACCATTTCCTTGCTTTATCTAAAGCTTTCCAATAGCTCCTAGCCATTACTATGTGAACTGAGCCGTTTAACATGTTTCTTGTTATGTATTTCTTTTTCATTTAATTTACCTTTACTTTCTACGAGTTTACACTCGCCTTTTATGCTGTTTGATATTATCACATCTATCTTATCTTCTAGATAGTCTAGTAATTCAATATTTGTCATTGATTTCTCCTTTAAAAATCCTCTAAACAATTAGCTGTATGTATTACTTTATAAAGAAAAAGTGCACCTGCTCACTAGGAACAAGTGCACTTTATCTGAATTTACATCGCTGAGAAAGCCTTTTGGTTCTGTTTAGCTGTATCTCTTGCCAATACAGGACCAATGAATAAGGCTGAATCAGGGTACTTATACGAAGGCTCTAATATTGACACCCTATAGCCTTCAGGTATAAGTGGTGATAGTGCCTGTGCAAGTTCAGTAATATTAGCACAATCACCAGTATTTGAGTTATTATCTAGCACAGAGGGTATGACAACGCCTTTACTTGATTTAATAACACAAATGCTGTCCCCTAGGTACTCTATCATTGATTTCCACATAACAAACTCCTTCTTCATTTAATTAATAGTTATAAAGCAATGATGACAGGGGCTCTGCGCTGCGGTAGCAGCGCAGGTGACCCACCATATGAATTTCAACAGCGCAAGGGTAGCAGTGGCGTGAAATTCAAGGGGGTCGGTGTTGTGTATATCCCACACACGCATTCTCAACCTATTTTTTTAAAAATGGTTTTTCTCCTCGAGAACAAAAAAAAGGCTTGGAAAATATATTTTTTGGTGTATATTTAAAGAATAGCTATAGCTAATAGCAGCGTATAGCCTCTGGCTACTTAAGACAAAGGTTTCTTTAGCTAGCTATAGCTGTTTAGGCAGCATATAAATAAAATACTTGTTATTAATAGCCTATCGTTTGTATATTATATGCAGGATAACGTATAAAATTAGCTAAAAAGGAGTTTTATGGAAGGAATGTTAGGTAGGATACTAGAAAGACTTAAAAGGAGCTTTGGAGGGCCTCATTCGCCTGATTCTTTGTATGCAGAACCTGATACAACTAAGAGTATTGATAGTTTGATACAAGATTCTCTTAGAACTGCTATTCCAAAAACACCTATAAGTGATGACCCAATAAAGAATTTAGGACAAGGACCATTAATGAAGCTAATTATGATGAAACTTGATGAAAATAAGGGGATTTATTAATGGGATTTTTTAGTGCAATAGGAGGTGCTTTAGGAAGTGCGCTTCCAGGTTTAAGTAAAGCATGGCAAGGTTTAGGTAGTGGTGGTGGTTTTATGAGTAAAATGGGTGATTTATATCAACAAGGAGCTCAAGCAGGAGGCATGGGTAGCCAAATGGGTCAAATGGGAGGACTAGAAGGCTTATTAGGTATGCTTCGAGGAGGAGGAGGACAACAACCTCAACCTGGTAGTAATGAAATAGCTGAGGCTATGGTTGGAACTACTACCCCAGGACAATCTCAGCAGCCTGTATTAACTCAACCACAACAGGGACAATCTCCTGGAGGAGGACAATGGGGATATAATCCTAATCAAGCTGGTATGAAAGGCTTACAGAATATGCAAGGTCTTTTAGGCCAATATTTTGGTGGAGGAGGCTATAAATCAGGGGGTCAATTTTAATGGCAAATAATAGTTGGAATTGGTTGGATTGGTTAGGAAATAGAGTAGGTTCAAAGTTGCCAATAACAGATAAAGGTGATGTCACGTCGACTAAGAAGACATCGACTCAGGAAAAACCTTCACCTGATTATGCAGAATTAGACCCTGTAACCAAAGCTTGGATGAATAATGAAGGTGCTTCTAGTATTTTAGCAGGGACTAAGGAGATTCCAGATATTACAGAGGATGAGTTACCAGACCTTGATGAAGTAGCTTCAGTTGATGCTTTGCTTGGTGCGCGTCCAAAATTAAAGAATCTTGAGAATATTCCAGTTTCAATGAAGGAAAAACATATTGGATTAAAAACTGAGGGTATACAATCTAGAGCTCAAGATATATCAGATAAGTACAGTAGTGGTGAGATAAATAAGAAAGAAAGAAATAGAGCAAATAGAGCATTAAGAAGAGAAGCTTCTAGAAGTGGGGTCAAGTTAGATGATGATTTAAAAGGTCAATTAAGAGGGCCTATTGGAAAAGCTGTACAAAAATTAAAAGAGGCTTATGAGACAGGTATGCTTGGAAGTGCCTTAATCAAGAAAGGTAAAAAACCTGGAGTTACTCCACAGCAAATGGCTCAAGGATGGACTCCTCAATTATTCCAACAAGCTCCATTAAATTTAAATCCAGTATTTAATCCTGGAAATGTTCTTTTAGAGGCTTTTAGAAATAGAGGAAGAGGTTATTAATGGCTAGTCCAACTAGAATAGGTGATGCTGCTATACTTAATATTACTGGTAAGATGTTACCTTCTGAGATTTCAAAACAATTAAGTGGTATTGCAATGACATATGCTCCTGCTTCATCTGATGAGGGGTGGTATTATAAGTTAACAAACCTTACTACAACTAGTGGTCAATTACTATCAGAATCACCTTATTTGTCTAAAGGTGGACAATCTAGAGGTACTGATGTAAGTTCTAATACAGATATAGCTTCATTATCAGATAAGGTTAAATTTTTGATAGTTATTAATATGGGATTTATAGAGACTGGTGCTACTAAAACTACTAATAGTGCTTATATTACATTAAATGGTGCTACTGCTGCACACAATGGGGTAAGTTCTATAGAAATTGGAACTAATGAGGCTTGGTATGCTAAAATGAATAATACTACATTGGGAGATATTAATGCTATATCAGGACAACCTGCAGGCGGAGGCACTGCAAGTACTAAGCTTCAGTGTGTTGTTGCTGCAATATTGGAAGATATATAATGTCTCTTTTAGCAGGTGCTAGTGAGAATGGGTGGGCTAAAAGCATTCTCAAAGGTAATCTAACTATGTATACTACTCAATTAACTCATATTGTTAGTACTTCTAGTAATGTGGTAACAGGTCTTTTGCCTTCCGAAGTTATTAATCATATATTTCAACAATTCTCAAATATACATTTATATGCAAAATGGGGAAGCGGTACCAAGACAACAACTTTTAATCTGATACTTTTGGACCCTAAGGATAATCAACAAGTTACACAAGCAAGAGAAGTTTTTGCATCAGCTTCTAGGGCTAGTGTACTTAAAGCTGCTATGATAGTTCCTAGAAATTTATACTCTGCAGATGGAGCTTTTGTTGATACTACTAATTTAATAAGTCCATATATGATATTTCAAGATTTAGCTGGAGCTGGAAGCGGAACAAATACTCTTGATATAAGTCTTGTTTTTGCTCAAGAAAATGTTATTCCAGATAGTCCGTATCATCGACCTATTGGAGAGACACTATAATGGCAAAAGGTGACTATTCAAAAGAGTTAGATTCAGCTATTGAGCAAGTTAATGCTTTATTGCCTGGTAAAACTTCTGCTGCTCCAATAATGAAGTATATTGCTTCTGCTGAGTCTGATTATGGAAGATATGACCCAGAAACTGCTATGTCTTATGGTCCTTTTCAAATAGACCCTATAAGATATTATGATATTGCTCAAAATCCTGATAGAGCCAATCCTGGTAGAATTAATAAAATTAATCAATATTTAAGGGGACAATTAGAGAATCCAGAATTTGATATAAGTTCTTTAGCTGCTTATAATCCAGAAACAAAGGATTATGATAGTGTTAATAAAGAAATGATGAGAAATCCTTTAGTAGGAGCTGCATTAGCTAGAATGGCTTTAATGCAAGACCCTGGAGCTTTACCCGTTGGAACAGAAGGTATGTCAAAATATTATATGGATTTTTGGGGACCAAGAAATCAGTCTGAGGAGAAAAGGTTAGAATCTAAGGCTAAGTATAATTTATATCATCCAGATTCTTCTACAATGGATGAGAATGATTTAGTTGAGAGTGCTTTCACCCAATAATGGCAAAAAGTTTATTAGATATGGTTAGTGTTAACGATGTTAGTGATGAGGAATTAGCTGCAAACATGGATTCACATGATGCTAGTGTTAGTCCTAAAGAAATTAAAAGAAGAATAATAGCTAGTAGAGGTCAAGAAGGTTATAATCATCCAAAACGACTACCTAAATGGCAAAAGGCTCTAATAAAGAAAATAAGGGCTAATTGGAAAAAATTAGGTCTAGAATAAATGTATACTATAGATATACATCATAAAGGAGATAAGGAAGCTACTACTTATACTGTTTTCAATAAAAAAGAAGCTAAAGAGAAGGATATAGATTATAAACATTGGAGAAAAGCTAATGAAGGAGAGTATGGGGTATCAGATGACAACTACGTGGCTAAAGTCATATCAAGAGCCAAATATAAATCTACTAGCATATATATTAGGTTTCCCTATGGTTATACTTTTTTTAATCCCAACTATAGTAGCGTTAAACTTAATGCTTCTGGTAGAAAAGCAAATAATACCATTTCTGGTAAAACACAGTGGGAGGTTCTCTCAAACGGACAAACTATGAAGAATTTGGCAATGGTTTATGCACAAACAATGAATTATGACAAAGCTATAGACCATGTCTTTAAAAATCCCAGTTTTAATAAGAGAAAAACTTGGAAACATAGAATGAAGAAGGAGAAATTCAAAAATATGGTAAGAGATGAATTACAGAAGTTACTTCAAGAACATGGCATGACTGAAGCTTATACTTTAGATTTACTTGAAGAAACTATAAAAAAAGCCAAAAATAAAGGTGATGTTACTAACTTAATGAGAGCTGTTGATAATCTACAAGATATGCATGGCATGAAAGATAAACATTTAGTTAAGACTACCGAACAAATAGAAGCTACTAGTAATACTAAGCTTATTGATGAATTAAGAGAAACAGAAGATAAGTTAGTAGCAACAAGAACTACAACTAAGGAGGAAGAATAATGGCAATTGCAAGAAGGAAACCACCAAGGTCTGCTAAAAGGAAAACACCAAGTAAATCGCGACCTATTTCAGGAAAAGAATTGGTTTCTAGACCCATGAAAAAGAGACCAAACAGAAAGAAAAAGAAATACTAATTGGATTACGAAGAGCAATATGAACAATTACAAGCTTTAAAGAAACTTCGTAATAATATGGCTTTATTTGGGAAACATTGTTTTCCTACTGCTTTAAAGAAAACTACCCCTCCATTTCATGGAGATATATATAAATATCTATCAGATGATGATATGAAAAGAGTTTTAATCGCTGCTCCGAGGGGAACCGCTAAGAGCACGGTTACTACTCTTATTTATCCTTTATGGAGAGCTGCTTTTAAAAGTTCTAATGAAGATTTGTTTATAGTTATTATATCAGAATCACAAGCACAGTCAATAAACTTCTTATCTAGAATAAAGTATCATTTGACATTTAGTGGTGAATTTAAATCAATTTTTGGAAATTTAGGACCTGAAACAGCTCAAAGATGGACTCATACAGATATTATACTTGCTAATGGTACTAGAATAGTTGCTGTAGGAACAGGACAAAGAGTTAGGGGTTTCTTACAAGGAGATACTCGTCCTAACTTGATTATAGTAGATGACTTCGAATCTGAATTAAATGCATTTACACCTGATGCTAGAGCTAAAAATAGGAAATGGTTAACTGAAGCTGTGATACCTTCTTTATCTGATGATGGTAAAATAGCTATGATTGGTACAGTTATATCAGAAGATTGTTTTTTATGTTGGGCTAAAGAATCAAGTGCTTGGAATGTTTTATGGTTTTCTATATGGGATGACGATGAAAAGAGTATTTGGCCTGAAAGGTTCCCTAAAGAAAGAATTTTATCTATAAAGGAAGAGTTCAAATCAGTTGGTAATATAAATGGATTCTTTCAAGAATATATGAATATTGCTCAATCTCCTGATGATGCTCCTTTTCAGCCAGCTTGGATTAAAATGCATAATTGGGAATATAAGAGAATGCAAGGACAAAATTGTTTAGTCCAAAATTGTGGAGATAAAGATAATGAAAAAATTAAACCTGTTGAACTCTATACTGGAGTAGACCCTGCAAGTTCTTTATCTGCTAGGGCTGATTATTTTGTTATCACTACTATTGCTATTGATAGTGAAAATAATAAGTATATTATAGATATATATAGAAATAGAATATCTCCAGCTCAACAACCTCAATTAATCATTGATACTTTTAAAAAGTTTAGACCTAGAAGGATTAAGATAGAGACTGTTGGATATCAAGAAGCTTTAAGAACTGCAGTTAGAGAAATTATGAGAGAAGAGAGTTTGTATATACCAGGTTTGGAATCTGGTGTAAAACCAAGAAATAGTAAATCAGAAAGGCTATTATCATTAGTCCCTTTATTTGCGAAAGGTCAATTCTATTTTAGACCTGAAGATATAAAGGCACAACAAGAGTTTTTGTCATATCCTAAAGGTAAACATGACGATATTATGGATTCAATATGGACAGCTTTAGATGGTGCAAAACCATGTAGAAGGACTGATTTTGCATTATTATCTGAAGATGAAATGAAGAAAACTAAAAAAACTCTTGATTGGATGACTATGTAATGCGTAAATTAAGCAGATGGCATATACCAAAAAAGACGGAAAATCTAATAAAAGTATAGTTGATGATACTTTAGACCTCTTTGACAAGTATTCTTCAAAAAGGGATACTTGGGCAAATCAAGCTAAAGAGGATAAGGAATTTCGATTAGGCAAACAATGGACAGCTGACCAAAGAAATACTTTGGAAAGTAGAGGGCAAGCTCCTATAGTGATAAATAGAATACATCCTGCTGTTGAAACAGCAAAAGCTATGCTTACTTCTAATAGACCTTCTTTTAGGTGTGCACCAAGAGAGGATTCAGATAATAAAATTGCTCAAGTTATGAGTGCATTACTTTCTTATATGTATGATATATCTGATGGTAGAGATGTTGTAAGACAAGTAGTTGATGATTATTATGTGATGGGAATTGGTTATATGCAAGTATATCAAGACCCTATGATGGATAATGGGAAAGGTGAAGTTTGTTTTCATGATATAGACCCATTAGATGTATATGTTGACCCTAATAGTCGGCATAAGTTTTTTGATGATGCAGAGAATATTATAGTTTCTAGGTTATTTACTAAAGACCAAGCTAAAAAAATGTATCCTATGTATAATACTGTTATTGATAATGCTGCAGATGCTTCTGGTAATAGATTTGATTTTAATGCTCCATCTACCAATAGACAAGATAGTGGTGAAGTTCAATTTCCAGAAGATGTTGGAAGACTTGATAACCAAGATTATGTAAGAGGATATGAAAGATATTCTATGGTTGATGTTAAGGAGATACGAACATTTGAAAGTTTTTCAGGTGCTGAAGAAGTCTTTAGTGAGGATGACTTTGAAAGATATCTTCAAAGACCTGCTTGGATAATAAATGGACAAATTCTAACAGATGGAGAACAAGCTCAGCAATTATATCAACAATTAATTGAGCAAAGAGAGATGTTAAAGCAAAAACAAGCTACAGAAATGTTAGAACTAGGATATGATGAAGAAGCTCAAATTCCAGATGTTGAAATTAATTTTCAAGAAATAACACATGGAATGCTTGTTGAACAAGGGCAAATAGAAATTATTAAGATAACTAATAAAAAAGTTAAACAATGTGTTATTGTAGGTGATAAGCTTTTGTATAAAAGAATTTTGCCTATTGGTAAATACCCTATCATTCCTATAATGAATATTCATACAAGAACTCCTTATCCAATGAGTGATGTTAGAATGGTTAAGGGTTTACAAGAATATATAAATAAAACACGTTCTTTAATAATAGCACATGCTACTACAAGTACTAATACAAAAATACTTGTTCCTGAGGGAAGTGTAGATATGAAAGATTTTGAAGAGAAATGGGCTCAACCAGGTGTAGCTATACCTTATGACCCTACAGATGGTGCTCCTATGCCAGTTCAACCTACTCCTCTTCCAAATGAACTATTTCAAAATGAAACATCTGCGAAATCAGATATAGACCATACTTTAGGTTTATATGAAATGATGATGGGTAACTCTCAAGCTGCTCCTCAAACATATAAAGCTACTATAAGTATTGATGAGTTTGGTCAAAGGAAAATGAAATCTAAATTAGCTGACATTGAAGCTGGTCTTGTAAGAGTTGGACAAGTGGCTATACCTTTAATGCAGCAACTATATACTGAAAAAAAGGTATTTAGAGTCGTTCAACCTAACAATTCTATTAATGAATATGTAATTAATAAGAAATTAGTTGATGATAAAACAGGAGAAATAAAATTAGTTAACGATATAACAATAGGTCTTTATGATGTTATTGTTGTAGCAGGGTCTACATTACCAAGTAATAGATATGCTGAACTTGAATTTTATATGGATGCGTATCAAAAAGGTTTAATAGACCAACAAGAAGTTCTTAAGAAAACAGAAGTATTTGATATGGAAGGTGTTTTACAAAGAACTGATATGATTGCTCAATTGGAAGGACAGTTAGAGCAAGCATCTCAAGAAATTAAACGGCTAAAAGGTGATTTACAAACTCGTGATAGAGAAGCCGTGAATTTAAGAAAGAAAGCTGAAGTTGAGAAGTTTAAATCAGATTTAGACCAAGTAAGTAATAAAGCGAAAGCTGCTGGTACTATCTATGAAAAACGACTTGATGACAGTTTGTCCACCGTTAAAACGCAGATAAAAGATGCTGCGAATAAAACAAGCTTACCTCCTTCTGGTGGGAAGAGAGCAGCTAAAAGGAGAAGAAAGTAATGTCAGATAATAATACGAATACAGATACCCCGATACAAGAAAATAATGATACTCAATACCAATCTTTAGAAGAGGCAGTATTTGACAAAGATTTTCAACCGGGCTCTACCGCGAATGATGCTTTCACGAATAGTACTAATCAGGAACAACCTACTGAACCAGCTCCCATTGAGGGACAACCTGGAATAAGTAATCAAGAAAATGCTTTACCGCCTGTTAATAATGATGAGACAAGATATCAATATTGGCAGTCACAAGCTGATAAATATAAAAATGAATTAGAGAAGGTACAACAAAATCAACAGCAAACTTTTGCACAAGGACAACAAGTGCAACAACAACCTGCTGTTCCTGCTCAACCTCAGCAAGAAGCTTTTCCTGAACCACCTGATAGGCCTACACAGCCTCGTGTTTTCAATAGAGAGGAAGCTTATGGCGACCCATCTAGTGATAGTGCAAGGTATTTAAATGAATTAGAAGATTGGCGTGATGATATGAATGAGTATAATAGTATTAAATCACAATATCAAACTGCTTTAGTTGAAGAAAAACTTAATAACATAGAAAATGAAAGACAAAATGATATTAAAAGACAGCAAGCTGCTGCTCAAGTTCAACAACAACAGCAAGATATAACAAACCATGTTAAAGGACAATATGGAATGAATGATACTGAAGCTACTGATTTTATAAACAGAATGTCAGACCCTAGTTCAATAACAGTCGATAATCTTGTTCAATTATATAGAATGCAACAAGGACATGCAGCACCGCAGCAAAATCCTGCACCTGCACAGCCTAGTCCTACATTCACACAAACTCAGAATGCTCAACAAGTACCATCTCCGATGGGAGTAATGCCTTCTGGGAATGCTAATGTAGATGGCAAAAGTATGGAAGATAAGATGATGGACTCAATGATAGGGGATTTTAATAGTAAAAATCCTTGGAAGTAACTTTTAATTTAACCCCCTACTTGAAGGTCTAACAAGACAGCTGATAGAGGGATTTAATAAGGAATGGAATAATGGCGACAATTTATTCGAATATAGGTGGCCCTAATACTTCAGCTTCTGGCGTTTCATTAGACGATACTAGACGTACGTTTAATTTTGGCGAAAGAGTTGCTGAATTAGCACCTATGCAAAGTCCATTCTTCGTATATTTATCGAAGGTGGCAAAAAAAGCTACAAATGACCCTGTTTTTAAGTTTTTAGAACAGAGACATCAGTGGCAAAGACGTAATTTTGAGATTCATACAGCAATGACTACATCCGATGCTAATGCAGCAGGTACTGCATTTACAGCAGGTGATGATTTTACTTTAAAATGCAAATATGATGAATATGGAAAAATAGTAGCTGCTAGTGAATGCAGATTTATTGTTCCTGGTTCTATATTAGCAGTTATTGCAGATGACGGAGTAGTATATCGTTTTAAAGTAAGTGAAAGTGCTGTAGTTGAAACTGGTACTTCTGTTACGGATGATGGAACATCATTAACTCATGATACTGATGATAATAAGACTGCAATTGCTGGTGAAATGTGCACAGTGATAGGTACTACTGTACCTTCAGGTGCTATTTTTTCAGTTGGCAATAAAGGTCAAGTTATTGGAAGTGGATGGGCTGAAGGAACTGATAGTCCTGTTGGTTGGGAAGATAAGTTATATGACAGAGAAGGATACTGTCAAATCTTTAAAACTGGCATGAATATCTTTTCTGGAACTTCATTAGCTACTGAGTATAGAGGTATTGCTAATGAGTTTCAAAGAATATGGCAAGATAAACTAATGGAACATAAAATGGATATTGAACAAGCTATGTTATTTGGTAGTGGTGCCGCTTCTGCTGAAGCAGTAGCAACTGCGCCAACTAGATATTCTTGGGGAATATTACCTTATACTGAATCTTATGGTAAAGTATATAATATGTCTTATGCTTCATCTGGTTATGATGCTTTTTTAGATGCAATGGAAGATTTCTTTGCGCCTGAATCTGGTAATAGTGGTAATAAACTTGTCTTGGCTTCAAGAAAAGTTATTACTTACTTAAACAAATTAGGTAATGGAAGTTTTTTAAACAATTCTGTAGGTTCATCTCAATATAGATTAGATGTTACAACAGTGCCTGGTTCTTTTGGACACACTGTAACAGTTGTTAATACTATATTTGGTAATCTTCATTTTGTGGCTGAACCTTTATTAAGGGGACCATGGGAAGATTACTGTGTAGCTATTGATTTGAGCAATGTAGCTTATAGACCACTAGTGGGGAATGGTGTGAGTCGAGACACCTTTATTGAAACTAATGTACAAGACAATGGTGTAGATGGTCGACAAGACCAAATTATCACTGAATCTGGCTTGGAAATTAGTGTTCCTGAAACTCACGCAATCATTAAGTTTTCTTAAGGGGAGGTAAATATGGCACAATTATCAATGGTAGGTGAAAATACTGTTACTGATGGTACACACTATATTACTGATGCTTCGGTATATGGAACATGGGCTTTTGCAGGTGATGAAGGCGGTTTAGCTGTTTTAAGAACTGACACTATAGACCCAGCAGATACTGATGCAGCACTTGTAAGTCCTGGGATTCCAGGAATAATGGCTGCTAATAGGAAGTTAACAGTTGGTTTTAATACTACAACAGCTGGAGCAAATGTGACATCTGATTTCGGTATTCAAGGCTCTTACGATGGTAAGAATTGGGCTTTGGCAGTAGCTGAATTAGATGCTGATGTTACTCCAGACGTAACTGGGATTCAACAGTACGAAGTTGATTTAACTGACTTGTATTTTCCTTGGCTTAGGTTAATATGGAATGACGGAACAGATAATAACACTACTTGGCAAGGATACTTTTTTGTATCAGGACTTAAGTCTGGTGTAAATGTTTCTGCATTGACAGTTGGTGGTGTAGGACCTGACCCATCGTAGTAAGTGGTTAGTTTAATAATCGTAAGGGGGCTTCGGTCCCCTTACATAAATTTTTAGGAGAAAAATGGGGACAAGTATAAATGGTTCACTTAATGTAAAATCTTTTGTAATAGCTGAGGGTGACGATAATACAGGATTAGTTGCGAGAACAGGAGGTGTAACTGCTACTGCAGGTAATATAACTGCTACTACAGGCGATATAATTGCTACTGCAGGAGATATGGTTATTACATCTGCTACTAAAGGCATTGTTCATACTAATAGCGGAACTGTAACGCAGGATACAAGTATTACAACTGGTGTAACACTTAATACTACATCAGGTGTTATTACAATACATGCAACTGCAATTGCAGCATCACAAAATATTCAATTTGTATTTACTAATAGTACAATTCAAGCTGATTCGGTTATATTAGTTTCAATAAATGATAATAATACTACTGACCATGCTCAATTGACTGTAAATACTAATACAATAGCAGGTGGTAGTTGTAATATATCTATTGGTAATCCATGTGATGCAGGTGCATCATCTGCTACTGCAGTAATGGTTCACTTTT
>VTLG01006068.1_pt1 | contig 24786 bp, 32 predicted proteins | sample 4694571 | NCBI WGS metagenome assembly VTLG01 (sample SAMN12604809, study PRJNA352737) | marine metagenome | biome: ENVO:00000447; feature: ENVO:00000209|ENVO:00000569|ENVO:01000036; material: ENVO:00002151; isolation source: viral sequences binned using virsorter ...
GTCCTAGATATTTCCGCTCCGTCTCGTTTTATCACAGTATCAGTGCGAACTGATACATGAGAATCCTCGTCAACTGTTATCTGACCTACAATAGTTTCTTCTGTTAATGCCATAGTATCCCCCTAAGTTATGTAATGACCCATACCCAATAGACTTCCATCATCAGACCATTCTGCGGCAGTTAGGTTGGTAGTTCCATCAGCGCCATCCCACTCTCTCAATGTGATAGCGTCGGTGGTAGGTTCAAAATACCCAGAAGGAACTTCACCCCCTATATTTAACCCAGAACCATGCCCAAAATCCATAGAGCCATAATTTTGCGCTCCGGACTTTACAGGGAATGGCAGACCTTTTATCACCAGACCTGCGCTAATACCACTTACAGAAGTAGTTGCAACATACACAGTCACAAATACTCTATTACCTATTTTTGTATATTGACCGTAGTCAATAGTTCCGTGCATAGTAGCCGTATTGGAGAAATTGCCAGCATCCGCTATAACAGGTGTCCATGTCCCTTCTTCATAATCATCTAGTAGCTCACTATCCATACTTGCGCCAGTTACAGTGCTATGACTACTAGCAGAGAAATCTATACCTTTGCCACACGTTCCTATAATTACATTTCCTGTACCAAGAGTAAGGTTCGTCCCATCAAAAGTTAAATTAGCTTCACCTTGCATCGCATTCGCACCAGTAACGGTAACTATAGTGTTATCCGTAGAACCCGATAATGTAGCTCCAGCAGAAGCATCTTCCCAAGCCACCGCCGCACCTGCGCCAGCACTTGTTAGAACTTGTCCATCAGTACCGTAGTTAGCACCGCCAATTCCTATTTCACCTTGGCTTGTGAAACGTATTTTTTCCGCCGCACATTCGCTGTGACCAGTATAGAAAACTAGGTCAGTTGCGTTAACTGTGGCAGAAAAAGTCCCCTGTGCTATTGCCGCAATACGGGCCGCTATAGTGATAGCATCCGTACCGCACTCCGCAGGGGCTTGGAATTCTATTTTTCCTAGAACGTCACAGGCAACAACGGTTGCTTCGCCTGTGGTTAGTTTTAGATGTCCGGGGCCAGCCGCCGTTGCTCCTCTAACCTCAAGCATATTAGCGGACTCATCCCATTCCATGTATGCCCCAGCCCCCGCACCAAAAAACTTAACATCGTGACCTGTATCATCTACCCCAACTGTAAGCGGTGCGGTTACTGTAACCGCAGAACTAGCCGTCATGGTGATGCCGCCAGCATCAGACGTTAAGCAGATAGAAGCGGCCCCGCTTCCCTGATCGGCATGAATAACTATCGTTTCAGAAGTTCCAGCATCTGCGGTCAGCCTGATAGCACCTGCGCCATTTAGACCCGATTTAATTCCTACGGCTCCAACATCTGATAGCAGTTGGATCGAACTCGATCCCTCTGTAGCAGTTGTGCCTTGGTCGTTAAATATTAAGATGCTACCCGTTGTCCCGCCGTCGCTAGTCAATGCTATTGCATTAGCAAGGTTGGCAGTAGACCTCAGTTCTACGCCCCCAGCATCCGATAATAATTCTATCGAAGCGGCCCCTTCCGTAACTGAGGTTCCCTGATCGTTGAAAATAGTTATCGTTCCTGTAGTGCCGCCATCGTTGGTTATATTTACAGCGTTTGCTAGGTTTGCAGTAGATCGTAATTCCACCCCGCCAGCGTCTGATAATAACGATACAGAAGCCGCTCCCTCAGTGACAGAAGTGCCTTGGTCGGAGTGTATTTTCACCGTTTCAGAAGTACCGCCATTAGCCCGTAAGTAAACACCATTTGCTGAACTGCTCGTAGATGTCAGCGTAATAGCTCCAGACGCACAGGCCGCTAGCGTCGTACCGTCAAAATCTATTGAGCCGTTAGCGTCTAAAACTCCTGATAGAGTTATCCCAGTAATTGACGGGCTGGCCGTCCAAGCTGGGGCGCAACTAGCTTGATGTAAGATATTGCCATTAGTTCCTTTTCCAACACGGGCAGGTGTGTTCGTCCCTGACGCATAGAGTATATCCCCCGCGGTCGTTAGAACCGCAGGTGCGGTTACGTTAAAGTTATCCTTAACGTGAGTATTCATTATTGCCGCGGTGACTACTTCTCCTGTAGTCCAACACCTTGGTGTCGTCCAAGCCATATCTGCCTCCTAATACGCTAATCGGGTTGAATAACCCAATGCGGAAGTTCCAATTAAAAAGAATCCGGCATATCCCGCTGATTGAGATAATAGAAATGACGCCCGATGGTTTAGCTGGGCATCCAACTGGTGATGGATCTGCTCAACAAAAAAACCTTCTGATATTCCCAAGCCCGCATCGTTACTTGCCGTAACTGTTACTAGGTCGGAGATTTCCCTACTCATTATATCCGTTAAAGTCGCGGTAGATCTATTTCCTACTAAGGTTACTTTGAGCAAAGGAACTGGATCCTTCCAAGCCGCCAGATGAAAGTCCGCCCAGTTTTGCGCTTCCTCAGAATCCGGCACGAACCTCCCCGGGTGCGGATAACTCCGTTTCCCAAATGCGGTCTGGCTGGTACTGTCTGCCGCGCTAATCTCTACGGAGTCTTTAGCGGTCACCTTGTGACCCTGTGCTTGCAATTTGGTTATATAGACCGTCCCAGAATGACCGTTTGCTAAGGCGATATCCATCGACTGCGCCCTCTTGGTTAGAGTCACCGTAATACTGGATGTACGATTTGTCCCTGTCCCATCGGCTGAATCATTAGCCAAATAGTCCGTTGTGGCAACCAGAGTTGTCCAAAAATCGACCGCCGTCGATGTGCTACTTGACCCGCTATTGGGAAAGGTTGCCGTAAATGTCCTAGTTGCTCCGGCGGATATACTGGGCGACTTCGGCCCAGTTTCGGGATGTGTCCACAGCACCTCGTCGTCTGAGGCGAGTTCAGTCTGGACATCCAGTGATGCACTACCAAGAATCCACGATCCTGAGTGAACCGGGATCTTTGCACGTAGCTCATTGTAAATAAACTTTAAGGGGTCTATTTGCTGAATAGCACTGTAAGCCAACGAAGCGGCCGATGCGTCGCTGTACGTCGCTTGTGAGGCCGTGGAACGGGTATCTTTAGACCGGGCGTGACGGTCCCTGTAAACAATTTTCCCATCGGCGGCTTCTTCGAGCAATCCCGTCTCAGTTTCCTCAACTAAGCGAAGAGCCTTTAGGGTCTTAGTTCGCTCACACCAGAATCTAGGAAATTCAACAATGCCCGTGTCTAGATCCCGATCATCTGCGGGCCACCCCGCGACATCTAGAATCTCCCCAATCAAGGCTCCGGCATACTTACTGGCAAACATTGTCGTGCTAACTTCAAATTTATTCAGATACCCCAATGGGCCAATCGCTTTAAGCCGTGCGCGATTCCCGCCCTTGGCACTGGGTAACGGCTCGATACTATCGACGAACCCGGACCACAATGTTCTGGTCGTGGTCCCATCATTCCCGGTTAGTTTCACCTTCCGCCCCGGGACAAGATTCCCAGCCAGAGGGCTACTGGTATTGAATGTCGAGTAATCGCCTGACTCGTTGTTGAGTTCTGCAATGAGAGTTCCCGCGACAGCTTTCCCGACGAGTTGTGACGCGTAATCATTCCCCCGTTTCCACTCGCATTTCATAGTTCGGGCGGTTATATTCTCCCCGCTGTCGGAGAAGTCCCCGTCCGCATTCCAGTCCACCGCCAAGACATAAGTCCCAGTTGCCATTACTCTTTCTTACCTCGCCATGTTACAGATCTACTAGACCCAAGGGATTTTTTTGCCGCCGTAGTAAGGCCTCGCGTGGCCTTCTGCGATAAGCTGGTTATTGACGTTAATGTCATTGCCTTCTTGGTCGATTGTGTGAACGTCCGCAAGGATCCGCCCAAACTTGCCCTTGCCTTCTTTACTGCATTCAAGTCTAACTTTCTTTCCTTTCAGAAGCTCTTTTAATCTTGCTTTCGAGGCAAGCCCAAGAGCCTTCTCTTCTAAATTTCGCGTCCGTGATTCGGGCGTGTCGATACCCATCATTCTAACTCTGGCGTTATGCCAGATATCGAATCCTAGATCCACTGAGACATCAATAGTGTCCCCATCAACAACCCGTGTGACTTTTACCATGTAATCAAACATTATGCCTCCGCAAATACTCCGCTAAACCCACCACTAATGGCATGGTCCCGGACCGCCTCAACGACGGCCTCTTTCAGATCTTCGACCCCGTAAACTGCACCATGGAAGTGAAATTGGTTAACCACACCACCCGGACCAGTCCCATTTGGGTGAACAAAAGAACCACCGGGCAAACTAACTAACTCCGGCCCACGCTCCCCTACCACAGTTAAGCCACTAGCAAAACCGCCGTTTGCTCTCATGGGAACTCCTGATGCGGTATGTGTCGCTATATTCAACCCCTTCTCGGCTATTTCTTCAAATTGGGCCGTTTGCTGTGCTTGAGCTGATGCCACCGCCGCTTTAAACGGGTCTTCTCCAGCATTCATAGCCGCATTCGCCGCCCGCCTAATATCATTAGCAGAAACGCCCGATGTAATACTATGACTTGCCGCTGTAATCTTTCTTCCTTCTTCATCTGTAATTGTTCTGCCAAACTTCTGGGAGCCGAATATATCCGCCCCACCGCCCTTTCTTATTGCTTCACGGGCATAGTCGGCGAAGTCCGAACTCTCTACCCCCACAGCATCAAATGCTTTTTTAACGGCAGGGTCAAACATAGTACCTTTGCGCCGTTCTGCTAGGCGTTCTTCATAAGTAAGCCCTTCTTTGTCAATATCTCTAGTCATGCCGTGTAGGGGGCTTTTCATCCCTGTCAGTTTTTCAAATTCGCTTAGCTTGGCAATGCTTTTATCAATAGCTATGCCTGTCTTTTCGGCCCATTCAAAGAAATCATGCCCGGTATCTAAGGCAAACTGTCTCAAAATAGCGTGTACATCAGACGTTTCGATGCTCAAACCTGCTAAGCGGTCTTGTACTGCCTCAGTACTGGTATTCATAGCAGTAGCCCAAGCCGCAACAACATCAGATATCTGGAAACTGCTATCTTTCCACTTGTTCAATGTTTCATCAAACGCCTCGCCGACTTTTGCCCAATCTTCCTTCAGACGCTTATTCTTCTCCGCCAGTGCCTCCTGTGTCTTCTCCCACTCCCCCAGCATTGCTTGCTGGGCTTCTCTCTCTGCGGCTCTAGACTTTTCTAATCCCGAAGTCATAACAGTTTGGCGTTCGTCCAAACTGCGGCGGATCTTCTCAGTCGCGGACATATACCCTTGCGCTTCGTCTTCCGCGGCGTCCATTACGGTATCGGCAACACGCCGCCAGACCCCTGCCGTATCTTGTGCCATTAGCACTTGCTGGTTGGCGGCATAAGACATACGCCCGGTCGCCGCTTCCATTGAAGTCGCTATATCTCGATGGGATTCGCTGAGATTCTCATTAGATCTGATCTGGTTATCAGTGCTTTCAATGATTCGCCCACTTCCCCCGGTCCATGTGTCTTCTGTTTCTTCAAATGCGCGGTTCGCTTCCCGTGAATTGATTTCTGCGGACTTCCCCCAGTTATCAGTCTCAATTTTCAATTTCTGAAGAGCTTTAATGTTCGCGTTGAACTTCTCCTCGTTTACTTTTAGCCCCGGGATCAGCTTGAGAACCGCCATAGTTGCTTTCCCGAATGATATAGCCATGCTTAACATGGTGGAGCCAATCGCCGCGACTGTCTTTTTCACAACATTGACAATCTTGTCCCAATTCTTAAAGACAACAATCGCCAACATGACCGCCGCGTATATCCCCAGAATAATAGCCGCGATTGGCCCCATTGCCAGCGTTAGCCCCCCGAACTGCACCGTTAAGAATCCAAGCGCGACATTCAGCCCGGGTAAGACTAAGAGGAACGTCCCTGTAGCAATCGCGGCAGTTCCTAGAATTGCGGTCAACTTGACCAATGTTCCGGTTAACTCAGGGTTGGCACTCGTCCAATCCTTGGTTTGTTTAACCAATGGAGTGATCTTCTCAATTAAGCTAGTGACGATTGGGAGTAATACCTCACCTATAGTGACTTTCACTTCTTTTATGTTCGCATCTAGCCGGAGCATTTCAGCGGCAAATGAGCCAACCGATCTTTCCGCGTCCCCGTGGGCATCTGTCGTACCCGCCAGAACAAGCTGGAGGATCGTCTGAGCTTTAGCCGCCGCATCTATACTGGCTTTGCTGTCCGCAAACCCCATATTCATAGCGGCTTGGTCAATATTCGCCGCCTTGATAACAACACCATACTTTAGGACTGACTCGGTATTACCAATTAACGCTGATGTCATATCCCGGATAACGTCTTCAGTCCGCAAGTTGTTGAAGGATCCCAGATCAATGGACAGCTCCACTACTTGCCGCGCTAATCTTGAGGCTTCTTCACGGGCTATACCCATCGGAACGAGTGTGTCTTGGAGGTTCGCGGCGTACCCCATTAGATCAAATCGGCTTCTACCAATTAGTTCTGAATGAGTCTTCGCCCAGCCTTCTATCTCATTTTCCATGCCCCGGAACACTACGGAGAATTTATTCCGCATTTCCTCAACATCGCTCGCGGCTTTAACTGCGAATACACCAAACCCGCCGATAGCCATTCCGATACCAGCCGCCGCCGCCGCTATCGTGGTGCGATGTTTCATAAAAGACGAGGCGAGTTTCTCCCCGTTGGTCTGGACTTTATTTAAGGCGGCACTAGCCTCATCTCTGGCTTTTATTAGAACTGATATAGTCTGGGCATCAGCCATCTTCGTCCTCTACTGCTTCCACCATTTCTTTCCAAAGCTCAATCTGGGAGGGTTGCATCTTGGAGGCATCTTGGTTGTGTTGCTCTCTAGCACTTAACAGTAACCTATACTCCATGATATCCCGTACTACCCCCCAGTCTTCTTCCAATGCCTGACTGGGTAGACATCCAAACGATTCACAGATTACTCCGAGAGTAATATTGGATGGCTGGGGACCGTCCCCTAAGAGATACTTTCCGACATTGGTAAGTCTTTTTTTCTCTGGTCTTCCGTCTCCTGACCCGATGCGGCAGAAACTAGCCATAGCAATTCGTCTGAAGACAGACCTTCCAAGATATCCGGACGGTTGTGAGGTTGTTCGAGTGTCGCCCCCATTAGATCCGTCCACGACCATCGCACGACCCGCTTGGATAGTTCCAGACACAAGGCCGTTAAATTATCGCCTAGCCCGGAAGTATCATCACTGCCCCGCTGTAAGCGAGTAAGATGCATTACTTCCCGTACCGACATTACCGGGATAATCTCGACCCACTCGCCTTCGTGGACGCTGTACGGCGTCCCTGCGTTCGTTATAGCCCCATCTTCGACTACTTGCCCGATATTGATTACACAATCATCGGACGGGATCCGGGTTAAAGGTATCTTGGATTTTGAGTTTTTGGACTTCTGCATGAGTCTCTCCTTATGATCGAGAGAGGTCTTGCTACCGTCCTCTCGCAGTAGCAAGACCGCTCTTAACTAACCTCTAGTAGGTGCGGCGGCATCAAGCGCGGCTGATCCACCGTTATGCCGGAACGACGCCGAGTATGTGATAGGTCCACCGACGGTGCTGGTTATGCTGTAGCTGGTCACTATAGCGAATCCGTTATAGCCTGTGCTTCCGTCTGGCTCGAAGTCGTACTCCTCGCCTTCCAGACCCAGTTCTCCGAAGATTGTCGCGTCTCCTTGGCTGGAGGCCAAGTCCGCGAACCCGGATATATCTATGGTTGCGGTCGGCTTACCTGCAAGGAAGTTCTGCCATGAGTCTGAGAAAGAGGTCACATCCGCCTCTGGGACCGTGAAATTTAAAGTAACCGAATTTAACTCGTCTTCTAATGCTACTGAGTCAAAACTAAAATCTGCATCTTTACCGTGTGTTCTTGCCACGTTGTGCCTCCTTAAAGTCCCTGTAAACGCTCACAGAGCCGTTTTTAGGGCTGTTTATGATACCGCCCGAGTAGTTGACCCGGAACATTGGAACGAAGCCGTATATGTAGCCGCTCCCCCAACCGGGAGATTGATGGTATAGCTTGAACAAATCGCCCCCGTTAACCCGCTAGATGTGCAGGTAAACTCCGGGCTATTCGTGTCTGGACCCGCCCCATCCGGATCAAAGACTAATGTCTTAGGCCCGCTGGTCAGCGAGATATGGTCAAAAATAGTCGCATCCCCGTCCCCGCTAAAATCCGCGTCCAGACTCCCCGACACCTCAAAAGAGACGTCCTTTTTCCCCGCTAGAAAGTTCCCATAAACGTCTGCAAATGCAGTTACTTCAGCTTCTGCTACGCCTACGTTCATGGTGATACTGTTCAACTCGTCTTCAATAGCTACCCCATTGAACGAAAAATTCGAGTCCTTCCCGTGTGTTCGCGCCATGGTTCCTCCTAAGTAACGTAATAGCCAAATCCAACTGACAGACTAAATGAGCGGCTCCCCGCTCCTCCTATAGTAACAACCACCCTCCAAATATTGTCTGATCCCGCAGGCCCTGTAGCCGTCTGTGTTTCCATAGTGGCCCCGCTTCCTTGGTTTAACTGTGTGAATGTTAGCCTGTCGGTGGCGGAGCTAAACCCGCTAGTGTCGCTCTGGATCTTAACGTCAAGGGTATTGTTCCCCGATCCTCCGATCTCAGTTAACCGAAGCACCCCAATGATTGTATTAGTTGCCGCTATCGTCCCCAAGGTGTACTGAGTCCCATTCGCGGACGAACTGTCCGTCGCGTATCTCAAAAGGGTCGACCGGAACGGGGCAGATTCTCCTTGCCACGTTACATTACACGCAATCACTTCCCCAATATTCGATATCCGGGGGGATGTGCTGATAACTGTAGCCCCTTCGTATCCTACAATCCCGTCAGACAGCCCCCCGGGGTATACTCCGACCCGCCTACCAGTCGCGGTAAGATCTGTAAACATCTCACCGTCGTAGTTAGGGCTGGAAGTAGACCATAAACCGTTAACATCAAACGTGAATCCGGGCTTTCCTTGGATATATGTCATATCGGTGTCCGCAAACGCCGTAACATCCACCGGAGCCTCGGTAAAACTCAGATCCATGCTATTGCTCACACCCGAAAAGTCGAACTCGTCGACTAGAAGACCTGCACTTTTCGCGCTAATTCGTGCCACGTTTCCTCCTTCTCCGCTTCTTGGTTTCTGCTACCGCCGCCTCTCCGAGTTGGAACTGCGCCCACTCTGCATCACTCTCTTCGTAGATCTTTACAGATCCCGTCCGCAACAAAGACTCAATATCGACGGCCTCGTCCCCATCCAGCGCAAACCGTTGGCCGGGAACAAACCTGATACTTGAGGGGATCACCCCCGGTCCTTGGGCTATATGTAGCTTCCGCAAAGCTAAATACCATATTTCTGGTTCTGTCATGCTCAACTCTGATCAGCCAAGATGCGGTAAAGTCCGCCGACATGATTGTAAATTACCCCGCCTTGATCCTCGACAAGATAGAGATCTTCTTCTCTCCGGCAATAAAGCAACGAATGCCCTGTAACGCTCAGAGAGGCGTCTTGCATAACAGAGTCAATCTGAGTGTCAATATCCCCCGCCTCTTTCGGCCACGGGCTTTTACTGATCGCCTTGACCATATAAACTGCACTCCCACCTCGCCCACTGGAAAAGGCCCAGTAGTCGTCCATCTTACTCATTGCTTGGAACACCACAAACGGCGGCTCTATGCCTTGGGGAGCCAATGAATTAAACACCCCACCCGTCGCTTCGTTCACTACAGATGAGACATTAAGCGTGTTAAACACCGCGGTATCTAGGTTGACTCTGAGATTCGCCATTACTTTAATCCTTCAAGAATCTTCGCAATGTTTGCTCTGAGCTTGGGGCTTTCGGACTCCACCGCAGGTATCAAATAAGGACGCGCCGCCATCTTAACTGTCCCAAACTCCAGAAACGGGGCATAGTGGGTTGTTGGACCGATACTGTACGTCAAAACGCCCTTGTGACGAGCCTCAATAGAGTCTCGGGTTGCCCCAGTGTCGACAGGGACCGTCTCTTTCGCTTTTCTCTCCACGTTCCGGGCCGCAAGCTGAACCACATCGTCCAGCAACCGCCCTACCGACTTCCAACGAGGATTCAGCTTCACTTCTACCTTGGTTTCCATTGTAAATCTTGCCAAAATAAAAAACCCCCGATGCAACTCAAACGTAAGCAATCAGGGGGGCTTATAGCTCACCCAATAGAATCTACCAATGCCAGCGTTCGAGCCGCTTATTGAGCTTCTATGAGCTTCTAGGACTATCTAATATTCAGTTGTTAAGGGGGCTATTGATTAAATCCCCCTTGCCCGTCCGGTTTTAAGTCTTCTCCGTCATTTGCCGTAAAGATCGTAATGGCCCCGCACTTACCACGCCTACATTTTATCTCGACTCTACTAGTACCTACAAGCCATAGACGCGCAAGTAACATACCACAGTTCTTTTCTTTGCATCTTGCTTCTTGGATCTTTATATACGGCGTATCTGGCATCGCTTCGTCAAATCCCACGATTTCCCGGTATCAATAAACAGGATCTCGTAAGTTCCGCTCGCATGAACAATCCTATCAGTTTGCTCCACCGACTGGCTAGATGCTACCGTCAACGTCCCATCAGGGCGGGTCGATTGCTGACCCTCTGATACCGATTCCCCGCCACCCGAAATTAGGATACGTGCGGAGACGTTCTGGTAGGCATCTCCCCACGCTTCACTGTAGCCGCCTTGCTGGTCACTCGTAATGCTTCTCCGAAGAATACTCACCGTGTCCGGCAATGCCATCTGGATCTCTGCCCGCATATAAGCCAAGTCCATAGTCTGCAACAACGAATTAGCCATCCGAATACCGTCCATACTGACCCGTTCCCGAGTCCAAGATGTTCAATCCGGTCACTTCATCCGAGTCGGTATAAACACTGTACCCGTCCTTGCGTCTAGGCATAACCGTGGTAGTGCTTCGAGCTTGTCGGCGGAGCCGCTTCGCTTGGTCTTTGTACATCTGGGTAATAGACCCTTTCTGGAACGATGCCCCGTCCGCTGAGAAGGTGTACTCTCTGGCAAACCTGACCGCTAACGTCTCACAAGCGCGGGCCGCAGATCCTAAGATACTGTTCCCTTCTTGCGTGAGAAAGTCGTCAAGTTCTGCATCTTGGAATAGGGCGCGGTCGGCATCCGTATCACCGATTTCCAACCGCACCCTGTCCCTGTCCGCTGTACTTCCGGCTGTATAACTAAATGCCATTAGACCTCCACGTAGATCGTTAGTGTCAAAGCATCGGTTAAGGCATCACAACCCGCTAACTCCACTAGCAGATTCCCGTGAATAAGAGCAGGGACATACGCCCCAGTTATAGCAGACGCGGAACTATCATCCATTTGTTGCCCGGGGTAGTACCACGCATCGGTCGCTGAGTTTGTAACGGTGAGGAGTGTTACCGCTACAGGATCACCCGGCGAGGATAGCGTGGTATCTGTCGTTCCCGGTGCTGAAGCATGGAAGTCCATTCTTGCCGCAACCAACTTGGAATACGGCAAAGGAACCACTAGGGAGCCTGTGGCGGACCCACTGGACCCCGTGGTGCTGATCTTGGCTGTATGCTTCTCAATAGCCATTAAGCACCCGCGTAATAAACGACCACGACCTCCGCGGTGTCGTCCGCATTGGCTCCCGCAATCGTAACTTTTATATTGTCCGCTATGCAGACCTTGTCGTAGACCGCATACCCGTCCGCATACTCGATATTCGCACCCGCGTTATCGTCTACAACGTGGCGAGGGTGAAACCAAGCATCAGAGTTCGCATTGGTCACTGTAAGAATCGTTAATGCGGGGCCGTTATCTCCCGACGTCGCTATTGTGACATCAGTAGTACCGGGCGGAGAGTCCCCATAGGTAAGCCCAATGGAGCAAATCTGCCCGACTACAACGTGGCCGCTTGTGTTGTTAGCAGTAGCGGACCCGTTGCTACCTGCCGCGGCCCCGCTACTAACTGTAATAGATTCGTATCCGTAAGGCATTTATTCCTCCCTAACTGTCTATTGCTGGGAGTACATAACCGGACGCTGTATTAGTAGCCGTCCCCAGATTATCAAATTGCCGGACCCCATCAGCGTCTATCAGAACCTCTGACCCCGTGTCCGCATGACCGATTCTGTTATGGGCGATAACCCCAGAGTTGGCGGTTGTGTCGCTGTCAATCAGAAGATCTCCAGATGTATTCAAACGATAGATATAGTTACCCGTGATCAGGCAGTTTGTGACATCTTTCCCGGTAGCAACCGAAATGACAGCTTCACCGTCTGCTACTCCTAACGCTATAAAGTTATCTTGCATAATTAAGTCGTCGGAGTCTCCCCCAAGCTCAATAATTGCATCGTTTCCAGTGTCTGGAGAGGTTACATGATTATCTGAGAAGGTGATTCTGTCGCACTCGTTATCCGTTGTCGTGCATTTAATAAGATCAACAAAGTTCATAGATGTGGCGGTATCTTCAAACTTACAGCCTTTGACGGTGAAACCGTCCGCGCTCAGATCAAAGACCTGCACAATATCCGCATAATTCATGGAGAATATGCAGTTATAAATCGAAATATCCGCCGCGGTAACATCAATATCAGTGGTTGCGGCAGTGTCAAGGGTGAAGGTTGCTCGTTTCGCACCAAGCCCCATCCCCACGATAGTAATCCCAGCCACATCCAAAGTTAAAGCACCCGCAGAGGAAAGAGTTTCAGTATGGCCGGGAGCTATGAGTATCATATCCCCATTGGACGCCGTAGTCTTTCCTACTGCACCGTCCAGAGTAGCCATTGGATAACTGGGATTAGTTCCAGCGTTGTTGTCGCTGGTGTTGGTATGTCCAGAATCTACGAAATAAACATCACCGTTCTGGAACAACGGACCACCGTACCCAGACAACGCCTCTACAGGGATCCCCTTACTACGAATACCTGATGGAAAATTAGTAGGCATGACCAGTTCCCTCCTATTAGGAACCAGTTAGGGGTCACCCCGTTGCCCGGCCAAATCAGGTAGTGAAAAAGACCGAAAAATGACCCCTAACCAGCTTCTGCCTTATTTTATTTAACTAGGATTTTGTCCGTACACCCATCTCCAGTCAGTCCAGCCGATACCGTAGCGCATATAGCCTCTAAACTTAGCTATAAGGCCATCGAAGTCTTCTTGCTGACTAAACTCCGGGCGGATTCTCCATTGCCAGATTAAATGCTGTTTCATAAGTGTTGAATCAACCAAGAACCACGCATTCGGATCTGTCAGGCGATCCCAGACCACAGGGCGGAATCGTCCGGAGAACATATTTACATCGTACTGAGCTGATCCCGGTTCATAGATTGCTCGCTCGCTGACTAACTGGGTTGCTGTGCGCTCCAGTTCCGGCGGAACAATCAACATATCCGGATTCACGCCCAATAGATTTCCTTTGTCGTCCGTGAAGTTTCTCATGGCTTGACGGGTGGTATCGAGATTCCCAATCGTCAATGAGAGAGTCCCTTCGTTAGCTTGGGTTGTTCCACTATTCGCAGGGCTGTACGGATGGGCCGTGCTGAGAAGCCCCACACCATCAGAACCCGCTACAGAAGCCCCCATACGGTTGTCTCCCGAGTCGGTGAAACCATTCACAAACACGTTAACCGCATCTTGTTCGATAGTTTGGTTGAACGAGTCCGCCATATTACTGGCTCTGCGGTTGATCTGGTTGTACTGGTCGTCATCAACCAGTCTCCTTTCCACGCTCATCCCCATTGCAAACTCGTAATTCCGGATATCTGTACGATATCCGGCGTCGAAGTCGTGATAGGGAACCGTCCCGTCAAAAGGCGGAACCAGACCCTGCGCTCCCATGCCTTGATATTGCTCTTCAAATCGCGTTGATGCTTGAACTCCAAACAACATCTCCATCATGGGACGGGGACGACTCATTGCGATATCAAAGATACTTTTTAGTCCGGGTTTTAATAGATCGGCAAAATTGCCAGCCGTTAAAGGCATTTTCTACTCCTTACTGAACCTTAGAAAGATAATGAGTAGGTGCAGTAAACTGGACCCTAGTCTCATCACTGCTCTGGCGTTTCCGTTCAACCACTACAAACTCATTGTTAGAAGCAGAGGCCAATGTTTGCGCCCCGGTAGCTCCGGAGACGTCGAGCAAGGCACCCGCCAAACGTGCATTTGTATCGTTCGGGTCGGCATATACAGCGTCCGGGTTTACGATAGCCTTAACTATGGTCGTGCTATCTGTCCCAGAAACCTTACCCGGTTGACCATCTGTGGCATCGTCGGGGTTCTCTGGTCCGACAAAGATGCCAACTGCGGCAACATCACCAGTTGCCAAGAGATCAACCTCGCCCGATTCCAAGTTGAGCATATCGCCCCGAGTGAGAGTTTCACTATCTTTCATAAGGAAAGTTAGTATAAGGGGACGTCCCCCTGATATGTTGTATCTCCATTCAAATCCGTTAGCGGCCATTGTACTTTCTCCTTATACGTTCTATCCGCAGATCAGAGTCCCGCCGAATATTGCTCTTCAGATATCCCCATTAACCGTGCGGCTTCCCGCTGGTCAGGGGTTAAGCTGAACGTAGGGGCGGGTTCCCCCGTTTGAGGATTAAGATTAGGCGCACGATTCGCGCCTCTTAGATACGGCTTATCGTCCAAGAGTTGAGTAAGGGCATCGTCAACTCCGACCACTCCCGTTTCTTCTGTGTAATGCACGTTGGCTTTATCCAGAAGCAAGTAGGCCGCGTCGGGATCCACAACCCCCATTTGAACAGCCTTCACTTTGACTTCGGAAGCAATTAGCGCGGCTGATACTTGCGAGGCGGCACTGGCCGCCGCTTGTTCTGCCGCAATTGCCCGAGCCTCGAGCTTTTCTTGCTCAGTGAGCTTGTCCTGTTCCAGTTCATCCGCCTTCGCCGCGCGTTCTTGTAATTCCTTGTAATCCCCGTATTGCGCCCGGACTTCTCGCGCCCTTTGCCCGGAGATCCGGTTGACCTCGTCTTGGGTGAAGAGTCGCTCTGTAGGCTGGGTCGCTTCGGGTGTCACGGCTTGGACTTCCCCTTCCCCGGTCGGTTCCGTATTTTCTGTAACCATACTCCCCCATTTATACCCGCAGGGTGCGGTGGATTGTTTCCTTGACGTATAAAATCTTTCGTTTTATACTCAAGTCCTCACAATGGTGTCCCACTCCACTCCCAAGCCCCGCCTTTTAGGTGGGGCTTATCGTTTTGTGAGGAGGACCTATTTTTTCTGCTTCTTTAATCGCTTATCTTTCGGAGGCCCGGTCTTAACCCGCCCCTTGGGATAGCTTCCCTTCTTCTTAGGCATGGTACTCCCGCATAGACGGATGTGGGATATCTTACACTAGGCGAATCATCAATTTCAACAATTCCCCAAAAAAGTGTTGACAAACTGTACAAAGATATGCTATCATTACTTTGCGTTAAGAAACGCAAATACAAAAAACGGGAGACACCAACATGAACGCAGTCACACAAGACGAAAAAATCCTAGTAACCAACACCAAAGAACTTGCTGGATACCCCGGCAAGTCCTACATCGTTCAAAATCAATACGATCTAACCGTCCGTTGCACCTGCGGCCTGTCCGCCTTGTGGGTAAAAAAGCGTTGCCCCCATTTCCTTCTCTGGTGTAAGCGCACCGGAACCCATCCTTACACCGTGTCCAAGCCCAAGTACAATCCTTGGTTCGGTGACGACTATATCGCCGACCCTCATCAAAACCCACGGTACATTAACAAACCGGAATACTTAAAATTATTCGTCTAAACAACCCTACACCGACTCAGACGGGGCCGCGATAGCGGCCTCGTCTGACGTTAGGCATTCGTCGTCGTTCGCATGGTTCTGCTCAAGCCCGCAACCCGTGCAGATCCTCAGCACAATCCCCGCATCCCTGTAGGCCTTCCGCTCATACGGCCACAACGGAGCCAGAACTAGCTCACATGAGCCGCAACGATAGCATTTCATTCGGATGCCCGGGAGCGTCTCCTTGGAGATGTGGGTTCTTCTGTTTCTTCAGTAGCTTCCTCCACTACCGCCGCAGGGACCGCTTCCGGGACTGTATCCCGGAAAGAAGCACCACATCCCCCGCAAGGGGCTATAAGTAACTGTGCTTGACTGCTACGTTCGCAGAAAGGACACCACACAATGACCGTGCTAGCTCCCGCATTCCGCTTGGTTCTGGTTACTCGTCGTGTTTCCCCATCTAATACTGCTTCCATATCTACAATCCTAATGCTTTTACTGATTTAACCGTGGAACTTTTGCCCCATACGGAGCTTGTACTTGTAGTCACCATGTCCTTCAAAGTGATCCGCCCGTCTTTATATGCCTCATACGCTTTCCCGCCCATCATCTTTCTCTGCGTCGCTTCGTCTTGCTCATCAAACCAAGAACTAGCATTTGGAGGACGCTCGTCTTCTGGGACATCAAGACCCAAGTCCTTATAGGTTAGCGTCTCCGGGACCATCGCGCAACGGCAGTTAGGGTGGGCGTCCAACGGCTCATTGTTCTCATACAGCGTCCCGTCTAGCGCGATACAGGCAAGGCAAGTCCTAGAATCTTTTGTTGCCAATCGGCGGTATCCTTTCACAAGATGGCTATTCGCCGAGTAATTAAGCCGGGTAGATTCACGGTATGACCTGTTAACTTCAGTTCGGCTAATTGTTAACGCCTTCGACAAAGGCATACCAGACACTTTACGGACGTTTCTCGCAATCTCCCGAGGGCCTCGCCCCGTTGCGATACCAGAGCGGATCGAGGCTTTCACCCCTTCCGCGGCTTGCTCCCCCAGTGGAGCGAGTAACATTCCGACAGGCTGACCTTCCCCGCTGATACCAATGAACGCTTGAAACGCTTCTTCGGGAAGTCTAGCCCATCCGATCTCCAGCCGCGCCAACGTCTCCATCGTAACCCCGCGTGGAAGCCCTGCACTGGCTACTTGACGGCTCCCCTCAACGGAAAGCCCCACAGCGGCTCTCTGGGCTTCTGTAATGGCCTCTCCCGCAACTCTAGCGAACCGTTCAACCCGTGATGCGAACTGCCGCTCTAATGTCCTTAACTGACTCAGACGCATTGCTTGGGACGGCTTCAATCCTCCCGGTTGCTTCATTTTCACCAACAACCGACTAAGGTCTTTCTGGAGTTGCTCATGGATCGCCCCGTATTCTTGGATAAGCCGCGAGGCTAGAGACGTATCCAATGCTTCCATGCTCTTAGCCAGAGCCTCAACTGCTATCTGGGCGTCTGCCGGACCGGGCATAGATTAGATCGTCCCCGCTTGGAAGTTTCTGAGTATTTCCGCTCCAATGTTAGTATCCGCCACCCTTTCCGCGGTCCCATCTTCGTCCATAGCGTCGATCTGGCCTTGCGTATACCCCAACTCCCGCCAAATCTGATGCTTAGTTACTCCCAGCTCAACCTTCGCTTTCAGAGTCTCCAAATGGGCTTGTTCGTTCCGTGTCTCCGGGTCGTCCCATGTCGTCTTAATCCCACCTTCAGCAATCTCGCTAACTGAGCTTCCCCCGCTAAAGGCTCGCTGGATTCGCCAAGCCATCATCAAGCAATCTTCCCAAGAGTTCCCGAAGTTCACCATTCGCTGGCGAGCCTTCTGGACAAGCCCTGACTCAGCCGTTTTTAAGGCTTCTCCGCTTGGAGTGCCGCCCATTATCTGGAATAAGTGCTGAGGTGTCCGCGTTGTCCCCGCTATATGCTGGACTAACGCCTCAATTGCTCTGAGTGGGCCGTCTACGCTGGCCGCGTTCCACTGGCCCACGGATCCGCCATCGTACTCGCTATGGAACTCTGTGACACTTCCGGGAAGGATATCTAACCGACTCGCCCCATGATTCACGTTCAACGTGTACCGCTGGGGAAATGCCAGAGTATCCAGAATCATTGTGAGATCGATCAATGTCTTATTGAGTAGATCTTGCATTGGGATCACGTTAATAATCTCACTCTGCCCGAAATCCCCACCCATTGGACGATTCCGGAAATGGACCAAAGGAACCCCCAGAGGCTCCCCTGCGGAGTCCAACCACGGGACGGGCCACTGTGCATCAGAATTGTCTTGATAACGTCTCCAGACGCCGCCTCGCGCAACATACTTCTCAACTCTGTCCGGATAATAGAGGTTAAGGCGCGTCTCTGGTTCCTCGCCGATCTCTGGACGCTGGATCCACTTCTTAGATGCCCAGTCAATCTCCCGTGTTACTTCGTCATAATGTGGGATAATCATCTCCGCCATCTGGTGACTCCAGCGAGGCCGCTGGTGTACTTCGTCCCAGTCGCATAGAAGGTAGCTATCACCCAGCATAACCGTCTCTGCGTGGATAACATTCTGGGTATAGTCCATGCGGTTTAATTCCCACAAGTCCCACGCCCATTCAGATATCTGCTCATCGTCCGACTCAAACCCTAGAACAGTCAGACGTTCCGAAAGAGCATCAACAACCACATTCATAAAGTTATCCCGGAACTGCAACCGAGGCGGTAGAAATTTCTTCAACCGATCAGTCAATGCCGCGTCATGTTCTCCTCCGTAGTATCTCCGGGCCAGCTCGTAATCGGCGCGACGCTCATCAGCTTGTTGCTGGATCCAGCGCATTAAAGACTCCGCTATTGGATCAAGACCATTCGTCCCAACTAATACCATCTACTCATCTCCACTTAATCTAGCTAATTGGTCTGTTTAGGTCCGTTAAGGGATCGCCTTTTTTGTTAAAAGTTATATTTAGATTAGGCACAATTAAGACCCCGGTATCTGTCAGAAGCTCCAATGACTGTTTAAACCACAAGTCATTCGCGTCATGCTCCCAATCAGTCAGCCCATCGTAATATTTTCGGCTCCAGCTCTCTTGGTTCATGCTCTCCTCACTTATCTGTCCCAGTATATTGGATTATCAGGATCTAGCCCCAATGGGTTTTCAATCGGGCTGATGCGTCTCTCCCCCACCAATTGATGCACCAGCGGCTCCGGAGAGTTCACGCTTCTAAGAACCATAAACGCCCCTGAGAGCGCGTCCACTTGGTCGTCGTGGGATCCGACGGGAAAGGCCTCTACTTCGTCCAGAAACGGCCCTATCCACGCTCCACGCAACATTCGCACGTTCCCCACTTCTGTCTGACTGCTTACAGGCCCCGCTCTCTCAACCTTGGATCCCGAGGCCCGCTGTCCCCGAACTGTAAAATCTTTTAATACACGGGTAACGTAATGATAGATGGTATTTACCCCACTTGCCCCCGGTTCTTGCTCAATAACGATGTGAGTCTTGCCACCGTCTAGCATTGCTGTCTGGTAGATCAACGCCTCAATATCGGCGGGCGTTCCACGCGCCCGCTTGATGTCTACTATATAGTACAACCCATCAGCCCCGTAATCCACGCGAACCCCTGCCGTATAGTCCGGATCTACTCCCGCCCGAGGAACCGTTGCCGCCAAGTCCCAGTAACGAACGCTCTTGTTAATCTGAACGGGAAGTTCTTCGACCAGAGGCAACCATTCCCGCTGAAACATACCCCCCGCTTGCCTCGCGGTCCAGTCACCATGTAATAATTGTTGACGAGTAATCGGATCTAATTGTGACAGGCTGTTTAAATAAGTATCACGATCTAAATAAGGATTATCCGACAGAGTAGCGGGAATAAAGAGGCGGCTTTCTTCTTCCTTATCAACGTCTATAAAACGCTCTCTCACCCACTCATGTCCTACCCCGCCGGGGTTAGACGCCGCTCTCATCCGGAGAGGCACTGTCTGCCCTTCTAGACGCCGTAGGCGGCTGAATAAGTATCTGTACTGAGTTTCTCTAAACTGGGTCAGCTCATCGAACCCGATAAACTGGAACTCCGAGGACTGGTAACGAAAATGGCTATTTTCAGTGTCCAGATAACCAAAGGTTAACGTAGCCCCCGACGGGAACACCCATTCTTTACCAGCTCCCTTCCACTGAGCGTCCGATGGGGCTAGCCACTCAATAGCCCGAGACATTAACGCCCCGGGGAGAGCCAGATCAGCATACGTCTTCCGCAGTAACAATGCCGCATACCCCGGAACGTGAACATACTGCAACGCCGCCATAAGCAACGCATCCGACTTCCCGCCTCCAGCCGCTCCACCGTAAAGAGCTTCCGGGATATCCAACAATAGGAACGCCAGTTGTTTAGGTGTCGGCTTGTGCGGGATATAGCGCGTCGACGGAACCGTTAGGGTATTGCCCATTGGATTCCATCCGGATTGCCCCAGCATTTGCCAAGACTTCGAGGGCTTCACTGATGTCTGTAGCGTCAATAGTTATCACCTCGTGCTGTATTGGGACTCCAGTCCCCCCATGCTCGACCTGTACGGGCGAATCAAGCCCCATTAGCTTCCGGATATCCGTTATTGTCTGAAGAACCATTCGGGCCGCCGCATGGTCTCCTTGGAGCATACTAGGCCAGAAAACTTGCAATACTTTTGTGAGTCGTTCTAATGTGAGTGCGCGGTATTGGTCAGACGGAGCCTGTAGAGTACGCTGTAAGGCCGACTCGACCGCCCTCACAGCCCCCGAATGATCTCGGTATCCAACGACGTCGGCGATCTCCTCCCACGTTCTCCCGGCCATTCTCAGCTCCAGAGATTGCCGTTGCTTCTGGGTCGCTGTTATCCGTCTAGGCGACATCTTACTCTCAGGCATTGTTCTCATAATCACGACGTATACGAATCATCCGCCGTGTCTCCCATGATTTCTTGTACTCAACATTCTCAAACAGCTTTGCAAACCCGGTAACGTACTTGAGGCGTACCAACTCATCCGCCTCAAGACCCAGATTCTCACACACTGCATCATCAGAAACCCCGGAATCTAACATCTCAAAAACTATATTTGCCATGCCATTGATCTGGTGCTTTCCTCTTGCTCTGTTATGTCGCACCGTACTAGCCATCCGTTCGTTGATATTCTTATCAATGACAACTACCGGAAGAAAGCCATCGGTGCGCTTCTGGATATCTTCGTGGTAGACCATAACCAAGTACCGATGAAACCCGTCTACGATAATATAGGCATCTCTAGTGTCTTCGTAATACGTCACTACAGGCTGGGTGTAACCGTCTTGTAGGATCGACTGATACAACAACCGCAACTCATTGGGCGCAACCACGTTAGGGTTGTAATCATTCGGCTCCACCTTATCAAGAGGAACCCACTGAATATTAGAAACAGGATCGCTAAACAACGCCCGCCGCCACTTCCGCCAGATGCTCCCGTCTTGCGCTACGGGTAGGCTTACTATTGTAAAAATTAACCAGCTTAACCCCCTCCCAGTCATGCGTTAAAATCGCTTGAACGTGGGCCTTATACTTAGAATCTCCGAGCTTTTCCCCAAGGTTTTTATCGTGGTATACAAAGACCTTGGACATACGCTTCCGCCAATCCGGGTTAGTTATCAGATGCTCAAGCAAATAATCGCGGTATTCCCGCCACGACTCGAACATAAACGGCAGTTGCCGCACAAAATAATCATCGAACCCCAGCTTCCCAGCCATATCAATGCCCTTTAAGCGATTAGTTAAGCGAGCATACGTCTCTGGCTCAAACTCTTGCAAATTAAATAATTGAGTCACCGCAGTTTCATGGTGTAAGTTACTCACCCGCATATTCATTGGCTGAATGCCCTTCTGGTACAAAAGATCATAGAGACGGTTGTAAGGCCAGTGATTTTCATGGATCGCTTTCCACACATCAGTATAGGACCAATCATAAAGCGGGTAGAACGTGTAATGGCTCAGTTTAGCGTCAAGAATAGCTCCCCAAGTCACCCATTTATACTTTGCGAGATGCTGTAATCCTACAAGCCTACTGGTGCTTTCTTCCGCCCGCACCCCTCCGATATTCGCGGTAGGAGTTCCGGCGAACTCTTTATTGATGATAGCCCCGAAAAGATCCTTAAACCGATCCGTCCCATAATCGTTGACCCGGTAACCTTCACTCGCAGGGTCGAGCGGGTGGATCCAATCAGCCTCACTCGCGGGATCCCAGCACATAAGCCAGTGATCCTCCCCACTGGTAGCGTTGAACAACCGTAAAGGCATCTGATACCACATCGGCTTAACGTCTTTGTGATGCATCATATACTGCATCTGCTCAACGGTAGAAGCCCACTCTCCTTCTTGGTCGATAAACATTACTTGTAGCGGTAGTCTTCCTTTCTCCCGTGCTACCCGCAACGCAAGCTCAAAAATAACCGTACTGTCCTTCCCGCCACTCACAGAGACAACTACGTTAGGGAACTCGTCAAAGAGCCACGCTATGCGTTCTAACGCCGCCTCGTACACGTTCTGCTTGTGATAAATACGCATTACAACTCCAATCCGTGGTCTAGCTTCACAGATGTAGCATACGCCAGTAAAGAAGGCACCACTTCCGCCGCAGGTAACGGATCATCAGCGTCAATTGAGACACCAACATACCAGAGAGCATCACGGGAATTAGCTTTCAACTGGTGCGGCGAATGAGTATCCACCACGATATAAGTCCCGCGGACCAATGGCTCCGACTCGATCTCGTCCATGCCCCGCAGAACAAAATCGTCAACCCGAAGCAATAAATGGTGGGTATATCTCGGATACCTTGGGTCAACGTGTAAAGGAGTTTGTTTTCTTACCCCGATCCAATGGGGATCCAGATGAAGAACTCCTTCCGTTCTGCCCCAAGTTTTCAAGGAATGAGCTGTCCCGGGGAAAATCTCCCCCAGAGTATCTAAATCAGGCATAACAGTGTCTTCTGATAATTCCAATGTCTCACTATAGAGAACCGGGTTACTTTTCATGTGATCTGCTAGGGGCTTACTCCACGACCAGTTCATACGGGAACCCTCCTAATTCTGGCTCAGTAAATGTCGTTGATTGGCGGAAACGCGACCTTCTACTATCAATAGCAGAAGCGATCTTTGCGTGTTCAACCAGCGAAGGAACATGGACCCAGTACCGCCTTTTCTGCGCTTTGAAAAGATCCCCCATGAGAGTATCGCAACCCGTGGGATGCTCCTCTCGCCGCGCTTCCCAAGCGGGTGAGCCGTAGAACTCCACGATATCCTCACAGACACCCCGTGGCAGATAATGGCATTGATTCATTAACCAAGTGCCGCCCCCTCTGTACCGGGATCCTATACTGGGGTCGTACTTGGAGCGGGAGAAAAACTGTATGACATCGTCAGAGTGCGCCCGGATTGCATCTTCAATCTTATCAATAAACCCGACAGTCAGGCATATATCGTCTTCCAGACGAACAACATCAGACCCGAAACCCGCCTGACACGCCCTCAAAAACGTGTCCATAGCGTCGTGCTTCTGGTCCCAAACTACCTCCAAGTTGGGTATGTGACGTTCGAGATACGCCACATTATCGGACCGCTCCCCCATCGCTGTTACGATATATCTCACGCGATCTTCTCCTTCACGGGAAGGTAATCACTTGGGAAATAGCGCAACTCAGGGTCAGTAAAAGACGTCGACTGGCGATACTTGGAACGGCTAGGCGATATCATAGACACCAGCCCCGGTGTATGCTCCACTAACGAAGGAACGCGCAACCAGTACCGCCGCTTACTCTGGGCTAACATCATCGCGATCATCCAATCATACCCGACAGCTTCAGTTGTCGCCGAAGGCTTCTTTAAAGCCAGCCATTCTTTCGATTTCTGATAAGCGATAATCTCGCTACTAACACCCTCGGGTAGGTAAGAGCATAGAGACGACATAAAACTAGCCCCCGCTTTCCAACGAGATCCCAGATCAAGGTCATACTTTGAGCGAGAGAAGCCTTGGATAAGATCGTGGGGATGGGCTGTAATTTCCGCCTCCAACTTGGGTAGAAAGTCACGTGTAAGGATTATATCGTCTTCCAGATGAACCACAGGCTCATTGTTGGCCTCTACACAAGCTCTCAGAAACGTCTCCATTGCGTCCCGCTCTCGATCTTCAACGATCTCAAGATGTGGGATATGCTGTTTGAGATACCGGACAAATGCCGCCCGCTCTTGTATAGCCGTCACGATGTACCGCATTTAATCTCCTATTGGGTGAATGTGGCTACTCCGGTTGATAATCTGGCCGACCCCCAGAGGGTCGCCCATGTCCCAGTAGTAATAACCATCCACATCTAGATACACACGCTCCCAACGGTATTCTTTTCTCCGCTCCCCGTAATGTAACAGATAGTGCAATGCGGCTTCAAATTCCGGGCCATTATTCCAGTCTTTGATAGTGTATTCATGGGGATACTTAGGCATAGTTTTCGCGTACTTCCAAGTAGCCTTTGCGATAAACGCCCGCATCTCTTCTGAATTTATCAAGTCCATTAACTGTCTACTCCGAACTTATCCCAGTGATAGGTTAACTCCCTTCGGTGGATGCTGAACTCTTCTTGACACTTAGGACATACGATATCCAGCAACTGATCGGTATGCGCGTCCACAAGGTCCGTGAACTGTCCGCCCAGCTCCTTCGCTTTCTGGTCAATCTCTTCTTGCGTCGGCGTTCCTATATCGCTCCAGTCAGGCTGGGTCCAGTCCGGGAGGGGTGTTCTCTCACCGTTTGCCAGACCTTCCAGCATATCGTTCACCGCTTGAGACTGGAATGAACTGTCCACAAGCAAAGAAAGTAGCTTGTCTTTATCCGTGCTAACCATCATCGCGAGAGGATCCAAGGTCAGTAATAAATGATCCGCTT
>VTLG01007862.1_pt1 | contig 24786 bp, 28 predicted proteins | sample 4694571 | NCBI WGS metagenome assembly VTLG01 (sample SAMN12604809, study PRJNA352737) | marine metagenome | biome: ENVO:00000447; feature: ENVO:00000209|ENVO:00000569|ENVO:01000036; material: ENVO:00002151; isolation source: viral sequences binned using virsorter ...
TTCTTGATATACTCTCATGTATTCGTTGTTTACTCCACGATATCTTGTAGCTAAAGCTGTACCAGAGAATAGAGGTACTGAAGTCTTAAAGATTTGACAGTATCCTTCTCTGTTGTAGAACTCATCACTCCAAGATTCTGGATCAGTAGAACCTTCAGCAAAAGCTGAACCAATTACTTGTCCGTCTGCGTCTGCATCAAAACGTAATTTAGATGCTGATGCTGGGGAAATAGTTCCAGCGTTAGTTGCTGTAGCTCCATTTGAACCACTTGGTTTGTACATTAAATATAAGAACTGCAAAGTTAATCTTGCAGCTGCTGCATCTGAAGTTAAATCAGGTGCTGCTGTAATCTTATAATATGCGATCGCAGGAACATCACTACCGTCACTACCATCTGCGTCATATTCACACTCAATAGATAGAATTTGACCTTCTAGTAAGAAGTTAGGTTGTTGATCTGCTACCTCTCTACCAAATTTGTCATAACCACAATCTACATCAAAAGCGTCTCCAGAAGCAAAATTCCAGTTAGCATCACTACCTGAGTGAGCTCCTGAAACTTTAGCTGCTTGAACTGCGAAGTTACGTCTTTGATATTGATGTCTTTGTTCTAAGAATTTAAATACAGGGTCGTCTGTAGGCACCTTAGATACGTTTGACAAATATGTGAAGAAAGGTGATTGTTGAGGAGCTAACTCAGCTACTCTTTCACCAAAGTTGAAGATTCGTCTATCAACATTGATGGAAGTACCCTGAATTGCTTCTCCTGGTGTCATGCTATATACATTTGCCATCTTAATCTCTCCTTAAATTAATTACCAAATGGATTCTTTTTCTTGTAATTACCAATCATAGAATCCATCATCTTATCTTCCACACTTTTTGATGACTGCACATTAGCACCTGGTTGTACACCTATTGGCGTAGGTATACTTAATTTTTCCTGTCTTTGAGTCATTATGTTAGATTTTAACTGAGCTTCTGGTGTTACTTGTTGTACAACCTGCTGAGGAGCCTGTTGTTCTAAAGTTCCAGTGTTCAATTTATGTAATTTAACTAAATTATCTAAAGACAATGAATCTGGACTACTCATATTATTTATAAACTGATCTGCTTCTTGAGGACTAAATCCATAATCACTTTGCAACTGAGAAGAAACCTGTTGATTTCTAACAGCTACTCTTTGTTCAGCCTCTTGAAGTTGAAGTTGTCTAGTTTGTTTTTCTTCAATATCAGTCATATAGTTTGTTAAGTTTTCCATATACTGTTCCTGTTTTGCCAGATATTTACCTGACGCACTTTCAGGATCAGCCAGTGCCTCAGAATGATCATAGTCAGCAGGCTTCGAAGGTTTAACAGGTCTTTCTATTTGAGCTATTTCCTCTTTAGGCTCTTCTGCAGGTGTAGATGTTTGAGCTTTCATTAGCTCTGTAACTTGTGATTTCAATAAATCTACTTCAGCTGCACGTTTATCTGCTTGACTTTGCCAGTATTTATAACTGTCAACATCACTCTTTGGATCTTCTACACTTTGAACATCGGAAGGTTCACTTTCAACGGGTGTCTCTGGTTCTAATTCAGCTTTTGCAACAAACTGATCAGTATTTGGTTGACCAAAAATGTCATTAAAAATGTCTTCTTGTGTGGTAGGTTCAGTTGCAGTCTGACTTTCTACCTGTTGTTCTTGCGTATTGTCCATGTTTTTTTCTTCTTGCATATTTTCTCCTTACTCTAACTCTCCATCTCCTCAGGTAGTATATCGAAAACATTTTCTTCTTCCATGTTATCTACTTCCTCAGGTGCAACGGAGTTTATCAGATTTGATTTTGCATCATTAAGTCTAGCTTTATATAAGCTAGCTGCCATATCAGCACGATTAGATATTTTATCTAAGTCCCCACTGAATTTTTCTACTTCTAAACGTTTCTTAGCGTGTACTTCTTCACGTTCAGCAGTTTGAAGATCTCCACGAGTCTTCTTTAATTCTTGTTGTAACATCTGTATTTGTTGTGCCATTTGTTGCATTTGTCCAGAACGTTGCATTACTCCTTCTATATCTACAAGTTCTGTCTTCTTTAATACTTCTGTTTGATCTATTAATCCCATTTGGAACATTTGCATGTATGTATTTAATAGTGCCATTCTATTTGTAGGTAATGTAGAACCAGATACAACAACTAAATCATATCTTCCTACACCCACATCATGAAACTTAACTACTGTACCATCTTCCATTTCTTTAAATACATTAATCATTTCTTCTTTTTCTAAACCATTAGGTTGTATAAGACGAATAACTTTTTCTTCTGTATATATTTGTTGAATCAAAGGTATAGCAACTTTAGCACATTGATTTAAAAATTTCTCTATATCATCTCTTCTTGATTTAATTCTACGCTGACCAAATTCATCTACTACTAATGTTCCTCTATATGTTGATGGTGCACTTTTACCACTACCCTGCATCAACTCAAAAATACCAAAGCCGTATTCTAAATCATATTTAGCATCAGCTTCATTCTTATACAGTTCATTTGGTAGTGGGACTGGGCCAGCAACAATCGGTGCACCTAACTCAGCATCAAACTCAATAACGCTAGTACCAGCTTTACTCCATTCTTGTTCTATCTGATTAAGATCAGCAGAACCTCTTGGTATTAGTAATTTCACATTTGTGCTAGTACTAGCATGAGCTATAATTAATGAACGTATTTTATTTATATATTCCTGTAAAGGTCTATATAGTCTTACATCAGATTCTGGATATGGATTACGATGATGTACATTCATTAATGGAATAATAGGATAATCTTCTGTTGGTAACATTCTTTTGTATAATAAATGATCTCCAACACTAACAACTAACTCAATACATGCTTTTTGTATTGCATTAGCATTTATTTGTTCCATACCAATTAATTCTTCTACAGAAACAGGTATTAATGTAGTTGTACTACCTGGTATACCATCTTCATCTTCTCTACCATTTACCCTTACTGGAGGTTTAGGTATAATTCTACCATCAGGACCTATTTCTGGATCTGGTAATTCAAAATGAAATACTCCACCTGTTTCTATTAATATGTCATAAAGTTGAGATACAGACTCATCTTCAAACACAATTACTTCTTCTCCTGTAATTTTTCTTACCTTGATATAACTTTTACTTAAATATTTGCTATATTCTGACGGTGTAAACAAAAACTCTCTTTGAGAAAAAGGTTCATAAATATTATAATAAGGCATAATTGTTTTTGTGTAACGTTCTGTATACTTTCTTTTATTGTGTATTGTAGTATCATCGTCACCAAAAAACATTTGCCCTTCTGTTGCTGCCAAATTTGTTACAGGATAATCATCATCATTGTCAGGTTCTGGATTTGCCTGCTCTATAATATCCATATAGTCAGGATATACTAACTCTGCATATTCATCTGTCATGTACTTACATACTAAAATATGTGCAGCATCTCTAGCATATATATCTTTTGAGTTAGGATCTATGTAAACATCTAAAGGATTTATTGATTTTAAACAAACTTCCCCTTTACCTAAGTCAGCTTGAGGATCTTGGAATACCTGCATAACTCCCATACCACCAACATAATAATCATCTATAATTCTTTTTAACTCTTCATCGCCACTAGATGTCTGCCATATATATTGAAATAAATCAGAAAATACTTTTGCAGTATCCCTATCTGAGTCTTCTCTAGCTGTTGCTCTAAATTGTGGTGAATTGTAAGTAAGTAAAGATTTAGCTGTTTCTACAATAGGATGAATACGATTTACTACGATTGGTGCTTGACCACGAGACTCTAATACTTCTTGTTCTTCGTTAGTCCACTGAGCTCCAGCTCTAAACTCTAATGATTCTTGAAATTTTTGTGCCCAAAGTTCTCTTGAGCTTTTATATTCTGTAAATAGTTCTCTTGTTAGTTCTACTTCTTCAGGGATAGTATATGCATCTATTCTTCCATTATCAAAACCAAAAACAGTTTTATTGTCTTTCTTGTTTTGCTTTCTTGTCTTTGATGTCTTCTTTTGTATTGTCTTTGGCAACTTTTACCTCAATGTATCCCTCTGGAATTTTTACTTGCAAATTAGATAAAATATCCTTAAGATCTAACTTGTATTTATCTTTGTCGTAATCCATTTAAATTTTATCAGTAATTTAACATCAATTATATTTACTTGTCAAGTCTTTTTTATAAAGTTTTCCAACTTTTTCTTGGACCCAATAAATACGTATCTTCCTCAACATATACACTTTCAGCTGTATGTGCAGGTTTATAACAATTTTTATTAGCATAATAGAACCCATCTAATAAATCGTCATGCTTACCTCTAGGATAAAGAGTCAACTCATCTACTAAAGCCTGCATTTCTTTTTTTATAAATACTTTTTTATTAGCAAATATAGGTTGCAAACTCTCTAATCTATAAGATTTTCTAGTTCTAGGATTCTCTTTAATCTCTAATCCTGGTATAAACATACCCATCTCTTCTGCTTTCTCTTTAATGTATTGACGTAACATTTCCTGATAACCTACAGATTCTATCCTAGTCTTAGAACTTTTGTAAGTTTTAAAATTATTTATGATAGCATCAGCTAAATCTAAGGGAGTAGCTCTCTGTCTATAATACGGGAGTACCCAACGATTATTATCACCATCAATAGCAATATTAAATATAACACTATAGTCTGCTCCTTTCTTCGTACTAGATGCGGGATCGACACCAGTAAACACGTTTACAGGTCTAATCTCATCTACTTTCTCACCATTAATGTTCGTAAGTATGAGATTCGACAATCCCTGTTCATCTTGTTCTATATATCCGTCATAATAAGAAATATCTTCTGCACGAAACAAATTATCTTCATCTCCTACAATTTGACATAAATATTCTCTATAAAATACAGATAATCTGTTAATACTGTCTAATTCTTGTTTCTTTTCTTTTAATTTATCTATAGGCCATACTTCAGGCCATAGGGCAGTACCAGATTCAAGGTCAGGACTAAACTGTAAATTTTTCCAACCTTTCATATCTTTTAACGTTTCAACCATACAACGTTCATGCTGCGGAGTACCAATAACACAAATTCTACCACGTAACGGGTCAAGTGATGGAACACCAGATTGCAAGAGCCAACGTAAGTTATATTCCATAGCTTCTGCAGTCTTTGTATTAACTTCGTCTTCTGGATCATCCAGTATAAGTAAAGTTGGTCTTTGATTCCCATGTTTGATTCCCCTAATTTGTTGTCCTGTACCTTTACATATAATAATACTTCCATCTTTTAATTCTATTTCCGTATTAGTCCATTTCCTAGCTGAGTTCTGTCCCCAGTATCCAAAAAAATATCTAAACTCTTGAGAGTAGTCTAATACATCTTTTATAGTTCCCATTAACTTTGTAGCATGAGATTGTGTTCTAGATACAAGTACAATAACCTTTGTACCTTTATCCATCATTAAATGCCATAAGGGATAAACACCAGCAACAATAGATGACTTTGCATGACCACGTGGTGCTATAATATTAATTTGTTTATGTTCACCTTTTAATTCTTTTACAATATCGTAATGAAAACCTGGTGAGTTCTCACTAAACATGTTAGGCATAACCATCCTACCAAACAGAAGCATGTCCTGTTGCATTTCTAATAATATCTTTTTTTTATCCATTAATCTTTTATAACTAAGGTAAGTTTAAAATCTTCTGCTACTTCTTTAAGTACAGCAAGAAACAGTATCATATCATTTTTATTACCTTTTAATTTAATCGTTTTCTTCATCTAACATTCTCGTTTGAGTTGCTTTTAACTTTTTAGTCTGTTTATCATATGTATCAGCTATTTGATGTGACATATCCATCTCTATAGATTCTGTAACCTGTTTATTCTTAGGTTGCATATCTAAAAATACAGATAACTCCTTAGCTGCACGTATCATATTAGCTGCATCTTCTTTTACTTTAGCTACATCTACTGCGTCTTTCATAACATCCAGTACGTAACCTTCGTCAATTTCTTTCTCAACTAGTATTTCTTTTAGCTTATCAGCCATAATTTTCTTAACCTCTTTAGTTTTTAGTAGTTTTTTTACAGCAAGTCCTGGATTTTTTTGATCAGGCCTGTATATTCTACCTATTTTCTCCATATCTGGTGTTTGACCTGCCATTTTATAGGCTAAAAACGCATCTATTGCTAAATCTGCCCTATCTCTAGTAGATTCTAGCTCTGCATACGTCTTTGTAGACACATTACTGTAGTTTTTACTGTAATAGTGAGGTTCAAACTCTAATTTACCAGTCTTCGATACCCATTGCCTACCATATGGAAACACCATTTCAATACTTGTACCGTAAATGTTACGCTGTAAACACTCAGCCACATAACCATCATCACTAACTCCCCAATCACCAGGGCTACATTTGTTCCAGTGTTTGTATTTCTTACCCAGTTTCTTAAATTCTTCTTTGGGAAATACTTCATAATCAGTGGATTCAAAGTTATTTGCTTTCAGTCTTCTTGTTATCTTTATCATCTAACGGATATTTTTTTTCTAAAAATTTTATAAATTCTTCTTTATCACCTTTCATGTCCATATATTCATCTAGGGCCTTATCACCGTTGTAAATCTGCAACTTCAGCTGTTCTATCTGAACCATCAAGGCTCCAATCATTCCTGCCATCTCTTTAATAGTAGGTTTCTTAGTACTTTTTTTACCTGTTATCATTTTTTACTTGACATCCTCATTTTTTGTTAGTATACTTTAAGTAATACTTAGCAACTTACTTGCGTATTTATACTATAAGTATTACTAGTTCAAATCTCTAAATATTGTAACTCCCATCTGCATCGCCTCATATACAAAATCTATTTCAGCCTGAGCATAATGCTGCATTTTAATTTGAATGTGTTCTTCATTCTCTGGATCAAATGCAACTTTTATCCAACGATCTTTCTTTTCGTCAAATTTTTGTAGCTTACCTGACATAACCATTTCAAACAACATCTTTTTCGGAATCTTCATAATTAAAAATTTACAACTCATTTTTTAAAAATGCAACTAGAATGTGTGTGGGTCTTATATATAGCATCCACCTACCTTTTTGCTTATATCTTCTTATAAGTATGGTTGAGATTTCTCAATCATTAAGTTAAAAAACATCGTCTATTGGCGAGAAAGTGAGTTAAAAATGAATACAGAAATAACAGCGGAACAACTACAAGCACGCTTCTTAAAATATCTTATTGATACAGATAATCCTTGTAGTGTTAGTTTATTTAAGACTAATAAAGGAGTTAATGAAAAAGATGAATTGGCTAAGAAAGGCGACACAGTAGTTAAGGCTATTGTTAGAGTTGATGATAATTCTTTTGATTTGTCTAAGAAAGTTGGAGATAAATATGTCCATATGCTTGCCTTAATGGAATATATGTCAACTGATGATAGATTTCAAACTCTTGTAGAAACGCAAGGTATGAAATTAAAAGACAGTATTGAAAACATTAACTTTACTGATACTTCAATCTCTAATTATGATAAGGACGCTAATAAACCGAAAGACTTGGTTTGTTTGACATTTAGCAGTGCTTATTCGTTCTAATCTTGTTAAGGGCATTTACTTCTTGTGAGTGCCCTTTTCTCTTGTATATTATATACCCTACAATACAATAATTGAATGATAGCGACATATCGTTGTCGCACTCTCTCTTTTTCTGAGAACCATTCAATACGACTTATAGTGCTGGTCAAAGTCTACAATCGTAGCAATTATCAGTTAGTGGACATAGAACTTATCTATGTCATAGCATTATAAGTCGTATTATATACCATTCAATACAACAGATCAACACAATGCGGTGAACATTTTGTATTAGCCGCATTGCTATTAACATATGGAAGGAGTAACTATATGAGATGAGTAAATACAAACAAACAGAACTGTTCAGTAAGAAAGAGATGAAAAAGATAGTGAAAGATGAAGTAGAGAAACAATCATCTGATGTAGATGATACTATGAAGTCAATAGAATATAGAGCATTAGATACTGATGCTATAGAGGATAAACTCTTGGACTTATCTGAACAGTTTAGATAATCGGTGGCTAATAGTGTAGTGAAATAATCAACCAAGGTACCTTGTTGAATTGGTTAAAGTAACTACACTTGCCTTAACAAAGAAAGGAAACAATATGGTAACATATATATCAATAGCAATATTAGTAACATTCATATCAATACTGATATGGAAAGACGCAACTTGTAAAAAAGTAACAAGAAGTACAATAACTTTATATCCTGATGATATGGATTACGATACAGCATTAGAGATAGTAAAAGAAATAAACAAGTTGGTAGAACAATTAGACAAGACTGGTTGGGAATATTCAAGATACAATATGATAAGCAGTCTTAGAAGAAAGAGAAATGATAATGTTTAACAACGATGAGATAAAAGATAAAGTGGTGAAATCATTTGATGAAGCAGTTGAAGAAATACCAGCCACCACAGAAATGAAGAAGTGGGCAAAGTTTAAGTTTGCTACATTCTCACAACAAAGACTTAGGGATGGTGCATTGGAACACGAAGCACAAATCCCTATTACTCTTGTAGAATGTCTTAAAGTTAACAGAGACAACTTACAAGAAGCAATAGAAGAAGGTATTGATATGCCAATATATGTTGAAGCGGAGTCAATTTTACAGACTCAACTAGACAGCAATACAACATATGAATACCTTAAAATAGCAAGAAAGTACATGTATAAGGCAGTGTTTTATTTATTGCTAGCCTTATTTCATGATACAAAACCGAAAGGAAATGAAAATGAGTAACTCAACACAAATAGAAGCAATTCTATATAATGTAAATAACACTGGCTTTGTCAGTGCAACAGATCAAAGAGCACTTGCATGCAAAACTGTGCAAGAGTTTGTAGATTATCTTAGAGACGCAAGTCCTGCTTTGTATGAACGCATTAATTTGTCAAATACAAAGATAAAGGTAAACTGGGAAGACAATGCAGTCTCTGGTGAATCACCAGCTGCAAATCTTCAAACTGAACTTACTAGAACCAGTGCTACTGACGGTAGATGTATTATTGCATTTAACGAGCACACGGTAAAAGGTGGAGACGTAGAGTAAATACAACCGAGGGGCAGTTAACGCTGTCCCTCACAACTTAAGGAGAGATTAAATGTGGACAGAAGTAGAATGGGATAAATTGGATATGGACATATCTGATGTATCTTCAGAAATGATAATAGGTCCTAAGAACATAGTAATGAGAAAGATTAATGATTTCAATAGATACTTTACTCAAAATACTTATGTTAGCGGTAACAGAACAATGGTAGAACCATTACCACCATTATCATTTACAAGAACATATAGGTGGAAACCTGGATATATGAAAATTGTAAATGAAATCATTAGTAGTAGATTATTACAACTACACAAAGGTGGTAGTTTGGAAACAAAGTTCAATAGAATGGATAGAGGTCAACATCAACTCAGACAGTTGAGATCAAGACTCTTAGATATCGACGATCTTATGCGAGAACTGAGAGTAAGAAAAGCAACTACTGATCAAGATGTAGAAGCAGCAACAGAAAATATGCAGAATGTTATGGATATATTTCAAAACAAAACTAAAGAAGCAGATGAAATGTTTTCTTTAAGAGATGATATGGATATATCTATGATATTTAAGTATTGGCAACCTAATACTTCACACCTAGATGAAGATGAACAGTTATCAAGTTCTCAAATAAACTTATTGAAGTTTCTTACTGGACATTTATGTATGGCTATACATATAAAAGATCCAGAAATGGAAATATTACATAGCAGTTTTGGAGAACATAGACAAGTAAAATCATATGGAAAGATTAAACTTGAAAATGATATATATGTTCTCTATCAGATTCCTTTCTATGCAATGTTTCAAGCATTGTATACGAAAAAGTTTCATGATTTGGAAGCAAAAGATATTAATAATAACTATCAATACAGAAATATGATACAAGGATATCTAGGCGGACAAAATCTAGACAGTTCTTATGAAAGTGGTGGAAGAGTACATTACAGTGGACTATCTACTGAATTGTTAGGTTGGTGTGGAGGTGATGGTCCTGGACAAAGAACATTTCCATACATCAGTAAGAGTAATTCTTACGGTGACGAAACAACTGGTTCTCCAGTTTTTGGTGCGTTTGATGTAAGTTATTATCCAACAAGCACTTGTTTTGGTAATATGGATGAACATATTAGAAATGCATTTGTAAGATTAGATTTCTTATCTATTATGCATCTATTGCAACATTGGAATAGATATGATATACATGATACAAGACCTCTAAACAATTTACAAGAAAGTTTCTACACTTTACCAAAAGATCGTATTAGATCTGATTTTATAAAAGATTATACAGATCTTAATATAATTAGAATGCATGCAAAATTGTTTAAAGATGTTGATACAAGACATTTTAGAGGATATTGGAATGAAAGTCATCATGAATATAAACTAGATGATAGAGATTTCTATGGTAGTAGAGAGTATCTAAAAGAACAGTATGCAATGTTAGATAAGTGTTGGTTGCAAGAACCTGAAGCAGCAAAAATTACAGTTGGTAATAGTAATGTTTCACTTCGTGCAATGTTTGGCTGGGATTTTAGTCTGCCAAACTGGATACCTAACAGTTTAATTATTCAAGAAAATCTACATCAATTATATCTAATGCAAATATTAGATGATGATGATTGCGTTGATGATCATAAGGAAGTAAGAGATCTACACATTACTGTTTATCAAGAATATATATATTCATTGGTAGATGCAGTTAAAAGAGTATTAGATGAAGATCAATGCTTAACAGTAGGTCATGGATTATACGCAAAAATGGAAAAACTTCTAGATTTTGTAGATAATTTAGAATGGACTGAAATAGAAAAAATGCATAGTGCATTTCAAGAAAAAATCGAAGAAGTTAACAGAAGATTATCAGATTTAGATATCGATACACATCTTCCATTCAGAAATGAAGAAGATATTATTGAAGAACAAATCTATGATGATCAATATGAATACGACTTGAACGAAGTAGATCTACCTGGATTAAGACCAGGTGAATCACCAATAGCATATGAACGAAGATTAAATGCTATTTCACAAACAGAAAGAGAGGATAACAATGAGTAAATTCGTAATGAATCAAGACGATTGGAATACTATACAACAGTATTCTAGATATGCTTATGATGAGCATGGTTCAGAGATCGGTGGATATATGCTTGTTAAAGAAGTTGATAACAAGTTTGTATTTACTGATCCAGTAATACTTGAACAAGAAATTTGTGCAAGTAATACAGAAATAACAGCAGACGCTGTTAGTGATTACACAGTTAAAATGGAATTGAAACATGGTAAAGGAGAATATTGGTTATGTTGGTGGCACAGTCATCACACAATGGGTGTGTTTTGGTCTTCTACAGATCATACAGCAATCAATCAACATAAATCAGTGCTTGGTAGATATACATTTAATTTAGTTGTAAATCTAAAACAAGAACATATTCTTAGAGTATGTGATTGGAGAACTGGTATACAAACTGATGTTCAAATGGAAATAGGTGATCATGAAATACCAGATCATATTATCAATGAAGTTGAAGAGAAGTGTACAAAACCTAAGCCTATAACATATAGATATTCGACTAAGAAAACACCTACATTTAATAATATGTATAGTAGTGGATATGTTAATCAAATGAATATATGGGCTACAGATAAAACAGATGAAGAAAGAATAAATCTTGAAGCAAAATTAGATAATATCTTACAAGATTATACTAATGATTCTGATTATCCAAAGTACAGAAAGGCTGTAGGAAATCTAAATAGAAAACTCGGTAGAGATAAGAGTGAACTTAGAGTTCTTATGGTAGAGCATGAACAACTTGCATCATGTGTACATTTGCTATTAGCAGATGATTACATTTATGCAAAAGGTGCTGATAAACCAAATATACAAGAGTTAACTGATTTTGAACAGTCTTTTGGTATTTCAAGAAATATTAGTACGAAAGGAGAAATGAAATGAATGAGAGATATTCTGGGTTAGTTAATAACTTTGATGAATATGCTTATCATTTCTTGGGTTGCGGTGCTATTGGTAGTGCCGCAGCTACAACTATGGTAAGAATGGGTGCAAATATGGTACATTTGTATGATATGGATCGTGTTGAAAGCCCTAATATCGGTGTATCAATATATGATACTAATGATATTAACAAACCAAAAGTAGAAGCATTGAAAGATAAGTTGATAGCAATCAATCCAAATGCATACATTAGTACGCACAATGGTGAATTTCAAAACATATTACAAGAACCTCGTAATGTGATCATTCTTGGATTTGATTCTATGAACTCAAGATTAGATGCAGTAAAGAATATTCTGGACTTAGAAAAACCTGAAATACTTATTGACGGTAGAATGGGTGCAGAGTATTATCAGCAGTATACATTTGAACGACCAACTCTAAAAGAGTATATGAAGACTTGGTATACAGATGATACAGCAGACGATGTACCGTGTAATCAAAAAGCAACCAGTTATTGTAGTAATATGACTGGTAGTTTGATATGTAACAATGTAAAAAAGATATTGAAAGATGAACCTTATATGAAAAATTTCTCTTTCAACTTTGTTACTTGTTCATTAGATTTACATTAGTAATATATTAACTGGTGTGGGGGCTATATACCTCTCTATATCCACTATCAATCTCATTGGTCCCCGCACTCTACTAAGAAAGGAAAAGAAATGAAAGCAAATATAAGTGAACTTATATACAATCAAGAAACACAATCAGATCATAATGATTGGGAACATAGAATGCCTTACAAAGAAATGTTTCAAAACAAGGATATAGACTTTACAATACAACTTGAAAACTTAATTACATTTCATCAATGTTGGGAAAAATATCACAACAATACAATATGGTGTCAATTAGGTTTAGTAAGAGATGATACAGAAAAAGTTTTAATGGCATCACAAGGTTATCCAGCCAATGAGATAACTGATCAAGAACCATATGGTCCTAGTATGCGTATAGATATAGGTACTTTACATGAAGTTGCTATATGTGAAAAACATTCAATACCATATGAATTAATATTAAAGATGAAAATTAAATACATACATGTCAAAATGAGAAGGAGAGTGTTATGAAAACAGAAGTAATAAAGCCGAGAAGTAAAGCAATGACGGCAAAAGAGAGGGCTCTTACAGCAGAGCTCTTTCGTAAAAGATACGGAGCATGGTATTTCTTTAACTATAAAAAGTATAGTACCTTTCGTATAAATAGTAAAAATAAATCTTGGTTAGAAAAGTTTGATAAACAAACACCAAGAGATAGGCAAGGATGGTAGTTATGAATGAAAAAAAATGGTCAATAAAACATGAAGGTAAATTAAATCCAAATAACATAGTCTTTAATAATAAATATAAAGAACTATACGAAAAGATGAAAAAAGTTGATGATAAAATAAAAGAAAATAGAGAAGCAATAGAAGAAGAAGAAGATCCAGGACTATTAGTATGTACAGTATGCAACACAGGTTCAAATCCAGCAGGACATGCTGAAGAATTTGGCGATTTATGGATTGCATATTGTCATGGTTGTGGTGATTACGGTGAATTTATTTACGAAAAAGACTTGTAAAATTCAATACTTAGGAGTATATTAGTAGGCTCAATAGAGCATAATAATAATAAGAAAAAGAAAGGTAATTGAATATGAAGTTCAAAGGTAAAGAATATACTGAAGTCAAAGATCGTATCGATGCATTCTTATCTGAATATCCTGAAGCTACAATAGAAACAAAATTAGTTTCAGTTAACAATATAACAGATACACCAACGGGTGAAAGATGCAATGAATACTTAGTTTCTGCTACAGTATACCCTTCAAAAGAAAACAATCCAGATCAATATTACACTGGTCATGCAGCTGAACGTGACAATACTGGATTTGTTAACAAGACATCAGCACTAGAAAATTGTGAAACATCAGCAGTTGGTAGAGCATTAGCCTTTGCTGGATATGGTGGTGGATACGCAATAGCTTCAAAAGAAGAAGTAGATAATGCTAAATTAGCACAAAAGAAATCTCATGTAACAGTAAAAATGTTAGAAGAGTTAGATGCTGGTTTTAAGAAAGCTACACCTTACTTAGATGAAGCAATGATCAAAAGATACAATGAACAGCGTACTGCTGGACATTTCGATACTAAACTGAGAGTAAATGCTACAATGCAATACTTTAATCAAATGATTAAGGAGGGCAAAAATGTCGGAAAAGACAAAAAAGATGCCAAGTGAGCATAGAATAGTAGGTTTAGAAGAAGGGGATATTCAACCTATCAGTAATGATCATGGTGATTTTGTATTACTAAGATTACCATACAATGGTGGTGAATATGGATATAACCTTATCGACACAACAAGAGCTGTAGTTGCATTGCAAACACATTGTGAATCTCATAATGATATGATGCGTGATGCTATTACAGATAAGACAAACGAATACATGGAGGATAGTAAATAATGGCTATTACAGGTACTAAATACAAAAACAGTAGTAAAAACATTCGTAATTATTTTGTGAATGATACTACAATAACTGACGTTGAAGTAATGGACTCACCTTATACAGATATGAGTTTAAAACTTCAATTAACTGATGATAATAATGGATATACATACACTTGTTTTGTAAATCAAAACTTTGAAAAAGATACAAGTGGTGTTGTAACAGGTATGGCTTATCCAGACGATCTTAATACATTATTTGTTGCAGCAAAATGTGATCTTAATGTAAGTGATGCTGGTATACTAGACACTAAATCATTAGAATCATTAGTTGATAAAAAAGTATCTTGTATTAGTTACAAATCTACAGGTAAATACAAACGTAATACTTGGGGAGTTGTATCTAATCCAGATAGTAAAGAACAACTTGAATCTAGGTTCAATCAACAAATAGCAAAAGGTTATCCTAAAGACTATGATAAGTCTACATCCGAAACTGAAACTGTTGTTGAAGTTGCAAAAGAAACCTTCAAAGGCGAGGAAGTACCCTTTTAATGACAGCTGAAGATATAGTTATTGCGTGGATTAAAAGCATCAAAAGTAAAAATGATGTCTTTTATAGTTATGATTTGGAAGGTGCATTACCATTATATGGTAGGTTAGCACACCAAAAACAACACACTGCAAGTACTTATGCTAGGGCATTTAGAAAGATACGTGAAAGCAATACTTTAAGAAAGCACGGCATAAAACTAGAAGAAGTTGAACATAAAAGTGGAAAAGTAAAAGGATGGAAAATAGGATAATAGAAATAGTTGAAGGTGGAGTACAGAAAAGAAATAAAATCTGTACATACACTGAATACTTAACAAAACAAAAAGCAAATGCTTTTAAGAAAGAGATGTATAGATCATACTATTTGTTTGATAATACATTTCGTGATCATTTACTAAAACATAAAACAGTTAAAGGTTATGATGGACTTGTCTATCCAGATAAGTTTATTATTGACTTAGACAAAGGAGATATAGATGGAGAAAACATGCAAAGCTATTTACAACATACTTGTAATGAGTTGTTTGATTTTGGCATTGACAGTAGCCATATCAATATCTGGTTTAGTGGTAGCGGTTATCATATTGAGTTACTTAATGTATTTGGTTTTCAACCGAATAAAAACTTACATGATAAAGTAAAAGCTACATTTACTAAACATTTTAGTTTTGGTGATAATATTTACGACAAGACAAGGATCATTAGATCTAACTGGTCGTTAAATAAAAAGACTAAACTGTATAAAGTTTGGATACCATTAGAAGATATATGGAACTTATCTTATGATGATATATGTTTATATGCGTCATCTAAAGAAGAGTATACAAAATATGTTAAATCTAAACCAAACTTTTATGCAACAATGAATGATGAAAGTGCTTTTGTAGAACCTTACCTACAAACATCAATCATATCAAGTATCAATAAGAATATTGAGTTGACACCAATGAGAAGTGGAGAGACTAATTCTGTTGTTACTTGTGTGCAACATATATTTAATGAAGGACCTACTCAAGGTTCACGCAATAAAAATATGATGCGTATGGTAAGTTCTTGGAAAAGAGCTGGAATACCATTTATTGTAGCATTCAACGGTATAGTTAAATGGTCTCAAGGCGAGTTAGATATATCTGAAATAGAACGTACTGTTACAAACGTATATGATAATCAATATATATATGGTTGTGATGATGCAATACTTATGGAGTATTGTGATCCAAAGTGCATTCATTTTAAACGTAAAGACTATGTATTAGATATTAGAGATGTTTCTTCATTAGAAGATAGCTTTAAACAATACATAACTAATGATCTAACCGCAAGGAGTATTAATATACAAGACATATTTGATGGTGCTCCTGATTACGTATTCAAACCAGGTGAGCTAGTAATATTTAGTGGTGATACTGGTATGGGTAAGACTGCATTCGTTCAAAACATTGTAGCAAAAGCCAAGAAAGATACTTTATTCTTATCGTTAGAGATGAATGAAATATTAATATGGAGAAGATTTGGACAGATCGCTGAAGAGAAAACAAGTGAATGGGTTATTAATCAATATAAAAATAATCCAGAGTTTTCCTTGAAAGATAAGTTAGATCATCTTAATATTATGGTGATTGCTCCTGAGATAGAAGCAGTTAAAAGAGTTGTAGCACAATATGAACCTAATGTATTAGTAGTTGATACTACTGATGAGATGCAAGTAGATAGGTTTGATGGTGATATACAAAAACAAAATGTTATTATAGATGCACTCAAACAGATTGCACAACGTAATAATACTTTGATTTTTGCTATACATCACTTGAACAAAGCTAGTGCTTCTCAAGGTACTATAGGATTACATTCCTTGAAAGGTTCATCTAACGTGGTACAAAAAGCAGATAAAGTAATTGTGATTAAAGGTAATCGTAATGAAGTATATCGTACTGTTATGTCTGAGAAATCAAGAGATGACGGTAGATTAGAGTTTGTTACTGAGTTTAATCCAAGCACTATGACATTTAAACGTATAGAAATATAAAGGAAAATAATATGGAATATATATTCAAATACTCTAGTACAAACGAGTTAAACATACAGGTTCACGATTTAAAGTTCTTTAACTTCTTCCGTATCGGATGCATGTTAAACAAAAATCATGGACATAGTATATCTATTTACTTAGGAGTTGGTGCAAGACATCAACTAATCTTAGGTGCACATAGATGGAATACTAAGTTAAACTTTGGTGAAATGTATGACGCATAGAAACAAAGTTCGTGGAAACAACCTTGAACGTGAAGTTGTAAACGCAGCTAAAGATGCTGGGCTCTCTGCAAAGAGGGCCTATGCCTCTGATGGTAGATCACTTGGTAAATCAGAAGTTGTAGATGTAATAGTAGAAGAATACTGTGTACAAGCAAAACGTAGAAAAAGAATAGCTGAGTGGTTATATCCAGAAAATCATGGAGATGATGTAGATGTAGTTGTGACTAGGATGGACAGAAAAGAAGCATTAGCAGTAATACCATTGAAAGAATGGTTAAGATTAATTAAAATAGAAAGGGATAATAATGATGATCGAAATGAATAAAGATGAAGCTACCATAATAATTAAGTTAGCTCAAAAAATTATAACAGCTCTTGAAGATGAGCTTAAACAAAAACATAACAAACAAATCAGAGAATCAGAAGATAATGAAGATAACACTGATCAGTATACAGGTTATGTAAATAAAAGCGGGAGTTTCGAATGAGCAAAACAACTATACATGTAGATTCAGAATTGGTATTAGTATTTTATAATCCAGCTGAAGTATTACTTATAAAAGCAGCTTTAGTTAATTATAAGAAAGCACCATTTGTATCTAAACAAGAGATGGTTATATTAGAAGAATTACTAGATCGTGTAAACGAACTGTAATATCATATACTCCTATGTGTGAAGATGGGGACGATTTTAACTCACTTGTCGTCTCCATCACATATTTTTCCCCTCTTTATAATACGGCTTAAAAGGAGTCGGGCAGGTATTCAATCCTGTATTACCCTTATAAGCAAATACAAATTGGTTGGCAAACTAATAATAAAAAAAAGGGGGGAAAAAATATTAGCCACCGATAGAAAAAAAAGATTAATCTTCTGGAATTGTATCAAGCTCTTCTTCTATAGCAGCTTGTTGTTCTATTTGATCACGTCTGATTGAATGTAATCTTCTTAATGGTAATCCAGTCATAAAATCTACTGCCATAGCAGGACTATTATACGTCTTTTTTAAGTCTCTGAACAGTCTACCAAAAGGAAAGTATGTAGCGACTTGATATTTATAAAAGTTTTCCATATCACCATTTAATATAGCAGTAACAGGAGACAATACAAATCTAGCAATAGGAGGTGTTACGATCTGTAATGGTGCTAAATATTGAGAAGGATATGAACTAAAGAATGCACGTTCTCTTTCTTTCTCGTCACCAAACAATAATGCAGATGTATCTTGTAACCAGTTCATAGGTGGTGATAATGCGTATTCAAAAATACTAGCAATAAATATATTACCAAGTGCTAATGCCATTAGATCTAAAGTAAGTTGTCTTTCAAACTTCTTTTGTGATAATGTATCTCTTTTCCAACCTTCAAGCTTAGCATCTTTTACGATCTGTATACGTCTACCAATACTATTCCATGCATATGGTTGGAATCTAGTTAATACACGACCTAAAGATGTATTAGCAAAGTTAGGTCTGAATGTAGCCTGATACATAAACTGAGATGCTTTAACACCTTTCATAGCAAAGTCTGTAATAACTGGACTATTAAATGGTATTCCATCAAAAATTTTATCACCTAATATAGTTCTCATATTAATATAATTAGCTAAGAATGCAGTACCACGTAGTCTACGTTCTGACCATTTCATTGGTAAAGCACCAGCTTCAACAACAGGTATTTCTACTTTTAAATATTCTGCTGTTTCTCTTAAAGTTCTTTTAGCTTCAATATCGTGTAGTTCTTTAGATGTTATTCTACCTTCTTTGTAAGATTTATTCATACGTGATATAAACTCAATCCAAAACTTTTTTACACCCTGTCTACCAAAGTTTTTATCAAGAGATACAAGATCTAAGAACATTTGATCATACACCCCAATAGTTTCCATCCACTCATAAATTCTTTTCATACTATTTATTTGAACTTTTTGTACTCTACCATCTGGTCCCACTACAGAAAACTCTGCTTTACCTCCACCAAATAAGTTCTGTATCATCCATTCAGAATCATTTGCTTTTCTAAATGCTGACCAACCTGTATCAGATATGGTATTAACAGTACCACCATATAAGTTAGTAATAGCTGTTTTAGGGTGTGATAGTAATGATAATAGCTCAAACTTACCTTCTAGATCACTTAACTGTCTTACACGTTGCATAATAGCAAACTGTCTATCTTTAGAATTAGTAGGTAAAGGACCAAACAATTTACCACCAAAAGCTTTGTCTAACTTGTTAAAGAATCTTACTGCCACTTCATCACTTGTAAGATGATACAATGATCCATACTTACCTGTAGAGTTTACTCTTTCTACTAACTTATTAGCTCTTGAAAGTCTCAATGCTTTAATTTCTGCTTTAGTTTTTTCAACATTTCTATTGTTTCTTTTAAATATTAACATTTGTTCGTGTGGCATTACATCAATAGCTGCATCAAAATCTTTAATTAAATCTTTCTTATATCTACCAGTACCTTCTTTAGGTCCAGTCAAACCATCTTTTATATATTGCCTTAAAAACTCTTGGTCTTTCTTTTGTATACCATGTAAGTTCAATGCACGATATGTACTTAAACCCATCATATTTGTAAAAGAATCTCTCATATAGTTTGACCAATCAGCTGCCCACTCTTGACCTTTATGTACTTTATCAAAGTTTCTTAACAATATTTCAGATCTTAATCCAGCAAGATTTGTAAACCACATTTTAAATAATCCACTTGTATAGAAACGTACAGCATCAATATCTTTTTGATAGAAAGGCATAAATGTTTCACCTCTATTCTTTGTCATACTTGCAGCATAATCACCAATAAATCCATCAAGATTTGGTCTTTCCATTAGATCAGTTATTTGTCTTTCAGCAGCTGCTTGACCATTAGTTATAGAAACACCTATCATTCTTTCAAAGCCTGCTTGCAAATCTCTTTTATATGCAAGAGCTGCATCCATATGACTAACACCATCTATATCCATCTTTGCCTGTAGATAACCTGGTAATAATTTTTTATCTTGCAATGCTCTATTAAACTTAACTTCAACATTATCTTTAATCCATTCTGCAAGTTTTTCTTGATTAGCTTTATATCTACCATGTCCTAGTCTAGGAAAATAACCTTCTACAATATCACCAACATAATATTTACTGTACTCACCTTTAGTCTTTGCAAGTTCTTTTAATACTGTTTGTTTTACAATAAAGGCTTGTGATCCTTTTTGAGATACTTTACCCTTAGGTTTACTTACATCAATACCCTTTGGTTCTAATAAAAATTGTATTCTATCTCTCAACTCCATATGGTATTTAATAAATCTATAATCATTAACACTCATAAGGTATTTACCAATATATTCTCTATCAGTTACGTTTCTGTTCATCATATCTTTATACAACAATGACACCCTTTTTTCGTTTATAATGCCTGTTTCTAGCAAAAAAGTTTGTTCAAGGTTACGTGAGTCTAGGTCTTTAGTTTGTGAGCCTTTAAACACGCCTTCTACTACAAATGCACCATCTTTATTAGTACCATATGAAAGTCCTTTTACCTTTTGTAGGTCTACTAATGTTTTAGACAACTGCTCTACATTTGTTTTTATGTATGTATTCTTAATACTTTGTAATAGTTTAGATGTGTCAGATGCAATTCTATCTACAAACTGTTGTGGTTTTATAGGTGTTAATGTACCATCTATATTACCTTGCGGTATATTAAATACAACACCACTATCTTCTAATTTTTTAATTGCTGATTGAGTATCTAAATAAGAATCTACAATATAAGTTCTTTCCCCCTCACCACCAACTTGTGTAGGAAACCTTGGTTTACCATCAGGTCCTGGATTGTATTCTATTTTATTTACAGCAGCTTGAAACAATAAGTCTCTATGTTCTGCCATTAATTTGTCGGTAGTATTAAAATAATAATATACACCATCAACTTTATCTTGTTGAAGTTTGTATATAATTTTCTGATATGTATCAAATTTATCTATGGCTACTCTACCTGCTTCAAGAGTGGTAACAGGTATAGATATTCTCTTTTTAGATATCTCTCCATTTTTATCTAATGTAGGTCTAGCATTAGTTTCTATCTCAAATCTATCTAAGTTAAATAAATATTTAGCAGCTTGTCCATATCCTAAAGTTTGATCAATAGCACTAGGTTTTCTAATAGCTTCTCTTTGTTTTTGAAATGCTGTTTTTTTACTTAATAAAATTTCTAAACTATTATTAAACATAGTAAGATCTTCTGTAGTCATAGTCTCTAATCTTCTTTGAACACCAGATAGATTATATGTCAATTCCATAAACATCTCTTCTAATCTCATTATAGTATCTGGGTTTTCATATAAAATTTCTCTAAGTCTTTTTATTTCTTTGCTAGCTTTATCTGTTAAAATGGCATTCTTGTCAGACTCTACTCTAAATAAATATTCAAATTGAGGTATAAGTTCTCCTATATATCCATCTAAATTTTCTTGTTTAGTTTTTAATGTAGGAGCATCTTCTATAACTGTATCAACTATTTTATCTTTATTACCAAAGAAATTAAATTTTACTCTATCTTCTACTATTTCAAAATTATTTTGATATACAGTATTTTCAGATAAAGATTTATCAAATGCTTCAATACTAAATGTTGTTTTAAACTGCTCTTCAAACTTAATTGCATCATTATCTATAAGTTTTTGAGCTAGTTTTTCTCCAACTCTTTGACCGTTAGACTCTAACATTCGACGCATATCAGAAAAGAAACTTTGCCTACCTTTATTACTAATAGATATATAACTAGATATATTATCTACATTAGGTCTATATTTTGTTAATGCTAAATTTTTAAAATATAAAGCTCTTGAATAATCTTCACTATTTAATCTATCACCATCTCTTATAAATTTACTTATATTAGAATTTTCTTTTTCAATATCTAACAATGCAAGTTTTTGTATGTCAGTAGTAGGTCCTTTCAACGGACTTGATAATAACCATGTTTCTATAATAGGTTCTATATCTTTATAAATAGTAGGATATTTATCTTTAAAGTTTAATTTTATTCTTCTAATTAATGTATTTACATCATTACCAGATAATTCTAAATGTTTTTTACCAGGAAAACTTAAGTTATTACCTCTATCAAATAAAGATTTTATCATAAACGTTTGATCTATAATATCTTTTACAATCATTTCAGCAGTTTCAGATCCATATTCATTAGGTTTTTTCTGTTGTATATCTCTAATAAATTGTTCAGACATTTTTAAACTTCTAAATATACCTTGGTATTCAAACACTTTTTGATGCAATAATCCTGGTTCATTAATAATTAAATTCAATGTATCTTTTGCTTCTAGTTGAGAGTTATAATTATCAGTTAAACCAAACCTTTGTAACAATGGATGATCAACTACAAGCTCTCTATATCTTAATATTAATGCTTTTGCTACATCAGTAGAAGCAAAGTCTTTAAATTCTTTAGCATAAAATTTAAAGGGATTAATAACAAAATTAGGATAATCAACTAAAGCTTTTGCTATATGATAATAAAATCTATTTTGTGAGCCAAAAGTTTTTAAATAATTTTCTCCAATAGTAGTAGATATCGTTGGATCTGTCACATTTTTATTTCTATATCCAACAGAATGTATATCTTTAAATGACTTTAATTCTGTAATTCTATTAAAGGCATACTCATATTCAGTACTATATCTTTCAAATATATCATCTGTTTTTACTTGTTTTTCTAGTCCTTTTTCAACTACTATTTCAGGTTTACCTGTAATTTCAAAATGTTTAGACCAAAAAGTATCTAATATTTTATCATAAGTTGCTACTTTTGTAAAGTTTGCAGAGTCTGCCATTAGATTAATACCTCTGTATGTATCTAATTGCAACTCTCTTACAGATGTTTTTAACTTTAACCCAATAGGAAACATTGTACCATCAATAAATGTAGTTAGTTTCATCTCTGGTATTCCCATAGCAGTATCTTGTTGAATAATATCAGCTACCATTTGCATACGATTAAATCCAGATACTACATACTCAATATTCTTTTTACCAATACGTGCATTTCTGGCTACATCAATTCTTAAATTACTATTCATTAAATCTTCTAATGCTCTAGTACCATTTGCTCCACCTTCAGATACTTTAATATCTGGATACTGTTCAACTAAACTTTGCCATTCTTTACCTTGAGGGGTTTCAAAAGACAATGCATCTTCATTGTTTTTACCTGCTAATTCATTCTCATATTTCTTAAATACTTTCTTAAAAGATTCAGGCATATTCTGATACATAAATACACTGTCAGCATCTTTATCTGCACCACCTAAATAATAATCTGTTTTAGATGTAGTAACAACATTCATACCTCTTCTACCTGTAAATCCAACCACCTCTACAACACGCACACCACCATTACCACTATTAGGATTACGCATTATTAAAAATGTAAGACCTTCTCTAAGTTGATTTATCTCTGTACCAAACTGCTGTATATCATTTTTTATAACACTTAATCTGTCAACAGCCTCTCCTAGTTTCATTGGTTTTCCTGCTACAACTATAGGCATATCTCTAAAAGTTTCTCCCAATCTTATTTGATTGTCTTGTAATCCAGTAGCAGTTTCTGGATCAGCAGGACCTAACTTACCTTCTACTGCATTTTTTACTCTAGGTTTTACTACCCTTCTATGACGATACTCTGTTAAACTTCTATTAATAAAAGATAAATATGGAGGATAAATCACTGATCCAATATCATATCCAGTTTTAAATAATGCATCTGGTACATCATACTTAACAAGTTGTTGTAAAGAAACATCTATTAAATCAGTAGCTTCCTGTATGTTTTGATGATAATCTTCACGACCTCTTTCTAATATTTTTCTTAATAATTTTAAACCAAAAGGAGTTTTTATTTGGTTAGACTCTAATACTCTATTAATTGAACCTAATGATATTGTATCTATATTATACTCTAAACTTAAATCTTGTTTTGCAAAAGCTTGTTCAAAAGCTTTAGTCTTTTGAGGATCACCTACAACAGAAGATTCAATCATTCTATCATAATCAGCTACAAAGTTATCATAGTCTTTACCTATTTGTTCTTTGTTGAGTTTATCAAACATTTGTTTAGCAATTAATAAACCATTATAAAGTTTATTAGGGTTTTCATAAACACCATAATTCAAATATAATTCTTCTGGTTTTATACCAAATGATTCTATGTTATCTTTTATAGAGTATTCTTTAGTATTATTATTCCAGTCTAGTTTATGTTTTTTAATACCTAACATTGTTTTTGTTGCAGATTCAGCAGTAATAATATCTATATTATTAGCCCTCATAAAGTT
>VTLG01009613.1_pt1 | contig 24782 bp, 22 predicted proteins | sample 4694571 | NCBI WGS metagenome assembly VTLG01 (sample SAMN12604809, study PRJNA352737) | marine metagenome | biome: ENVO:00000447; feature: ENVO:00000209|ENVO:00000569|ENVO:01000036; material: ENVO:00002151; isolation source: viral sequences binned using virsorter ...
AAAGATAATAATAGTATTTTTTTCATTTTTTCCTCATTGTAATAAAATTGTAATATAACCCAAAACCCAAAAAAGAGAAGTCGCAATGACTTCTCTTTAAGTTTCAAAAGTATTTATAATACTCCTAATTTCTCCAGTTTCCTTTTTTTCTTCAAGAAGTTTTTTCTACCTTCTTTTTCTTTTCGTATTCTCTTTTCGGAGGGACTTTCGAAGTATCTAGTTTGACGAACTCTTTTTAGGATACCTTCCTTTTGTACCTTTTTTCTAAGAACTCTTATAGCTTGCTCTACATTATTTTTTCTAACAAATACTTTCACCAATAAAATCACCTCCTTCCATAACAAAACGGGAGAGGGACACTACCCCCTCTCCCAAGGACTACACTATGAACGATACGTTTAGATAATGTCACCACTATCTGCCTCAGTATCTTCGGCATTCTCAGTCAATTCACTTGAATTCTGACTAGCAATGATATCTTCAGCACTAGCACCTGAATCCACTTTAGTATATAAATCAACAAAAGAATTCTTTGTATCATCATCAAATCTGTTTGTACATAACTCAATAGACTTTAATCTATTGTTGAAGATGATATATGCTTGAACAATGTGAACTAATCTTCTGGTGGAAATTATTTCGTCAACACCACCTTCGAAGTAAGTTTTTCTAATAACATCTGCCCAGGTAGTTAACTTGGTAGCAAACTCGTCATCAGACTTACCAGCATTGTTCAAAATGTTAGCAAGTATTTTCTTCTCGATATTTACAGAAGGATATTTCTGCTCGAATGTAATTGGAAATCTTTCAAGAAATGCCTCGTTTAAGACATTAGTACCAATGAACTTACCATCATCAGAACCTTGACCTTTTGTGTTAGCAGTAGCAAACACTTGAAAACCTGGTTGAGGTGAAACAAACTTGTTAATTTTTTTAACAAACACACCGTTACCTTCTAAGATAGGTTGTAAACACATAATCTTATTTGATGCTAAGTCGATTTCGTCAAGAAGTAAAACTGCACCTCTTTCCATCGCCTCGATAACTGGACCATTTTGCCAAACGGTGTCACCATCTTTAAGTCTGTAACCACCAAGCAAATCGTCCTCATCAGTTTCGATTGTGATATTAACTCTAACCAATTCTCTATTGGTTTCAGCACACGCCTGGGTGATACCCATAGTCTTACCGTTACCTGAAAGACCTGTAATAAACACAGGATAAAACTGTTTAGATTTTACAATTGATTTTAAATCAGAATAGTTACCAAACGCAACAAATGTTGGGTCTTTTTTAGGAACTATATTACCAACAAGTGACGACACGATATATGCAGCCTCTTGTTTTACTTCAGATTGAACATTTTCTGAAACAGTTTCTTTAACTGCTTTTTCAATTTTCGTATCTGATAGAATGTTAGTATTAACTGCTAACTCACCGTTAGGGTCGGGCAGTTTAAATGTTGATTTTGCAACCTTGTAGTTAGCATTCTTGATTAACCACTGAGGTGCATATTTGTGACCAAAAAAAGCATTCGCCTCTTTTAGTTGTTTGACAGTCAGCACGTCAGTACCGAACTTGTCTTTTGCAAAGTTAATAAAGTCAATTTGTGATTTTTTCATAGTTTAGTCCTTTCGAATCAGTTATACTATTATAATAGCAGAATGGGTGGAAAAGTCAACCCCCATTATGCAACTTTCTCAATAAATTTGTTTAATACAATTCTTGATTGTAATTTACTCTTTAAACCACCAGCAAATAATCTCTTTATTTGACCTGGTTTCATATCTTCTTTAATATCATCAATTTTGTTGTTTGATTGAATTGATAACTTTTTGTTATTTAAGATATAGAACTCATCATATCCGTGAGATTTATCAGCAACGAAGTGACCCTTAGATAATAACTTTTTATTAGCATCAAGTTTACTATCGTCAGAATACAACCCAATACCATCTCTAATATTCTTAACAATGTGAAAACCAACGGCAGTCAAATTGTATTTTTTCTTTAACATTTTGATTAATAAAGCAGTGTAATCTCTTGACTCATAGTTTCTGTAATAATAACCATAGTTGTGAGTAACTTCTTTTTTGTAAGTGTAAGTTTTGTTTTTATCTTTAATTACAGGAACTAAAATGTCACCGTGTCTGTAACCTTGCTGGTGTATATTAGGTCTATCAACTATTGTGTTGCTAACTCTATTTGCGTGACCATCAGTCAAGGTAATTAAAGATAACTTTTCGATTGAATACTTGTTTTTGAATAATGGTATTATTTTATCTAAAGCAACTAATGCCTCATTCAAAGGTGTAGATGAAAGTAAATACCTATTTGGTACACTAATCATCTGACCTTCATAAGAAAATTGGTCTTTTTTATAATAGTATCTATTATCTTCATACCATTTATAGTAACATCTATTTAACCACAAAGCAATCATACTATCGTCTAATTCTCTTGACTTTAACTTGTGAGATGCAATATTAATTAATCTTAAATTAGAACCCATTTCTAAGTTACCAGACTTGTAAGTAAAAGGTGACTCAATTTGGTGAGTATCATATCTACTACCACCAAACTCAGTAAAAGCATAAACTTCAAATGGTATATTAATCTTTTTAGCAAAGTAAATTAAATTAGTTAACTGCTCAATCGTGGAGTCCATACAATTTACCATAGAACCTGACCAGTCTAATAAGAAAATAAAACCGTGATTTTTTTCGTCAGGCATAATAGTTAATCTTTTGAAAATGTCATCTGAAAATTTGTAGTTCTTTAACTTTAATGAGTCAATCACACCAGTTTTATCTGTAGAAGCTCTCTTATAAGCAGTAGCAGATTTTTTCATTTCAAATTCTTTTACTAAGTAATTAACAGTTTTAAGATTGTCATTTTTGAATTTCTTGAAATCTTTTTTTAACCAATCATAATATCTTTGAAAATTTTCTGGTTGATATTTAGAACTAATCTCTTTTCTAATGTGGTCAAAATGGTCTTTTCTAAATTGACTGTTAGAAATAATAGCAGTATTTAAATTAGTATCAGGAAGTGAAAAGTATTTTAAAAACTGTTTACCATTGTAAGTAATTTTGTCTGTATTATCTTCAGCATTTTGAACAGTCTGTGGCATAACTTTGTTAGTAACTTTACCACCTTCTTCACCTACTGCACTTTGCTCTTCACCGTCATCTTTTGATTCAGTATTTTCTTCTGATTGCTGAATATCAGCATTGTCATCTGAATTATCATCATTGTTATCAGTATCTTCATTATCGTCATAGTCATCATAACTTGACTCACTTTCTTTTGTATTGTTTGAATTATCTTGAGTATCATCATTGTCAATATTGTCTTGACTGTGGTCATCAGATGTTGACTCTTGTTTTGCCTTTTCTTGCTCAAGTAATTTTCTAGCAAGAACTTTTACATCATCTAAACTTTTAAGATTATCAATCTCATCTAAAACCCACTCAGCATCAGCAAAACTAATATCAGCAGTTTTTGAAGATTTGTAGTAAAGGTTAATTCTATCAATAAGATTTAAAGTGTTAAGGTCTTTACCATTAACACCAAAAAAATCAATTCTAATTAATTCTTTGTAACCATTGATATAGTTCTTAACTATACCAGGATATTTCTTTTGTATCATTCTGTCAATTCTGCAATCTTCAAGAACATTACAATATGCTTTGAATTCGTCAGACTCTTCAGCAATAGATTTCCAGTCATCAAGACCTGTCCATAAAGCGTGTGAACATTCGTGAGCGATTAACATATCAATAACATCTTTATTTTCGTGTTTGAAAATAGGAATGGTCAACACTCTATTCTTAACATCAAAACTAGCAGTTCTAACTTTGTTTTGTTGAACCTCAATATTTTCAGTAGCAAGAAGTTTTGCTAGAGTTGATTTTTTATCTATTAGAGTTAGTGTCATATTTAGTCCTTTCGAATCAGTATACTATTATAATAGCAGATTGGGTGTAAATGTCAAGTTATTTATTTTTATGCTCATCTTCACCAACTAAGTCAGTCCATTTTATATCGTGTATTCTGACTGAATTATCTAATACACCTTTTGTGTATTCTTTTATATCTTTAGCATCAGAGTTTGCTATATTGTTTGCTAAATCAAAAACTCTTTGAGCTGCATCATTATGATAGAAACCACTCTCGGTTGCAAAGTGCATTGAAGATGAAACCATATAAGAATCACCTACATCATATTTTGTTCTGAACAACTCAACCAAGTCATCTAAAAAGGTTGTATTCAAATAAGTTAATTTGTCATTTTCTTTGGTCGTTACATAGAAACCGTAATTGATACCTTGACCCCACCTATTAGTTTTTCTTTCTTTTTTACTTTGGTCTTCCCATTGACTGGTAACCCCAACGAAATCGATAGTTTGTTTAGTGTTTGACATAGTGTCTCCTTTTGTTTTATTAATCATACTATTATAATAGCAAACCTGGTGCTCCTGTCAATATGACGTTGTAATGCACGGTAGGTAAGAGTTTGGGTGTCATTGAGTTTTATTGTACTCAAAAAGTAATCGAATCGATTCGTATGGTCTATAAAACCACTAAATAGTATAGAATGGACAACACTAATAAACGGTACAGATTGTATCCTCTGAAGTCAAGCGTCATAGCTTGGGGACCTACAAAATGGGTTCCAGTCACCTACCCACATCCTTGGGATAATGATAAAACAATCGATTCATTTTACTTAGTGCATAGTTCTGAAAAACCAAAGAGATTATTCTGGAAGGATTAAAATGGAACCAGTCACCACCGCATTAGCAGGAATTGCCTTAGTAAAGAAAAGTGTAGACTTTATAAAGGAAAATATACAAACTTGTCAGGACATAGGTCAACTAATAGGTCACGTTGAGAATGCTATGGTAGGAGAACAACAGATTATTAAAGCAAGAGATAAATCTGGTGCAGACCCATTTGCAACGGAAAATGTGGCACAGGAGATTATTGATGCCAAGATTGCTAGGGAGCATTTAAATGAATTAAGAAATTTAATAAATCTCCGCTTCGGTCCTAACACCTGGCAAGAAATCCTAACAGAGAGAAAGAGAAGAATTGATGAGGCAAAAGAAAGAAAGAGAAAAGCAATTGCTGAAAGAAATAGAAAAATGAAAGAAATACAAGATTTGTTTACTTATGCTACCATAGGTCTAGGTGTTATTTTTACTGTATGTCTAATTGGTTATGCAGTTTTTGTTATCTTATAAGATTTGACCACTTTTTTAACTTATTTTTCTTATATCTTACTCTTTCCTGTAGCATTTTTTCGTCAATTATGCCATATTCTTTGCATAATTCAATCATACAGTAAACATCACCAATTTCATTTTTCAAAGGTTGGTGATTTTCGTCATTTCTTCGCATAGACTTTGAGCATTCTTGAATTAACTCTCCACATTCTTCCATAGTTATAACCATTAGTTGTAAGAATTTTGTTTTTAGTAATTCAGTATTTGATTTTGACATAATAACCTTATTTAATTTTACATTGAATATTTCTAGGGCATTGATACCTAGGTCCTGTTGTCATAATAATATCAGGTAGATTTTGTGGGTGTTCGTATGTACATTTATATGACATATCTTTTTTACCCTTCTCATCTATGAACCATTCTGACTTTTTTAGTCTACACATTGTAAACATATCAGTTCTTGGCAACTTACCTTTATATTCTCTACCATATCTTGCATACACAGATTCAGCACCTTCGTTCATACAGATAAACACATCTGTTTTAAAATCCTGACACTCGTCAGGTTCAGAATTTGCTGAAAAAGTAATTAGCATAAAAAGGATTAATAGTGCATAGTGTCCCATACACCTATTTATTGTCAAATAAGTCCTTATCTAACCATTCTGATTTTTCATTTATCATAACAATTACAGATGCCCACATAATGAACAATCCAGTCCACGATATAACCATTGATACTGCAAAATCTAAAATCCACACACCAATTATCATAATCCATAGACCTAGTGTAAATATTAACCCACCAACTTTCATAATTTATCCTTTCGAATCAGTTAAAATAAAAGTATGACACATATTGACTATAATGTCAACTAAATATTGCTATGCCAGAATTAGAAGTTCCAGGAGATATAGAGTTTACACCTGAAGGTCCTAGTTTAGGAACGGTGTCAGTTTCAGCAGATTTTTCATTTACGATTACTGCTGAAACAACAGGTGATACTTGTGGTGAAGATGTTGTAGAAATGACAGTGGTTGCAGGTGAAGAAAATGCAGGTGTTGTGTTAACTGATGGTTCGAATAGTTGTTCAATATCAGGAAATTACGTTACACCGTTTACTAACACACAGTGGGTAATTAGAACAAGTGGACAAATCATAACGATAAAAAGTTATTTAGATTTACCTGAAACATTAGGATATTTGTGTAGTTATACACCTGATTCTACCCTACATAAAGATTATTCATACACTGTGACTGCAACAAGTAGTGGTGGTTGTACAAAAACAGAAACTTATACAATTACAGTCGAAAATGACTGGAGTGAGGGTATTGTTGAGATGAATAATGTCCTTGCTAGACAAACAGAGGAGTTACAAACATAATATGGGTAGAGCAGTAGTTAGATTGGGTGATATTTGCACAGGACACGGTTGTTTCCCACCTAGACCAAACATATCAGCATCAACTAACGTTACTATAAACGGAAGAGGTGCAGTTAGAAAGGGAGATTTATGGGCACCTCACACTTGTGAAACAACTCACGTTGGTACACAAACTGGTGGTTCAAGTACGGTTTTTGTAAATGGTTTACCTTTGGCGAGAATAGCAGACTCTATAAGTTGTGGTTCTTTTTGTGCTATGGGTTCTACAAATACTTTTGCCAATTGATGTATAAATATAGTAGTTATGGCAAACTATGATGCAACAAACACTAATAAGTCCAGTAGAAATGCAAAAATCTACAAAGATTTAGATTTAGATTTCGGTCGTAATTCTGTGACTAATGACATAAACAAATTAGAAGACGCAGAGGCAGTTAAAAGGAGTGTTAGAAATTTAATTAATACATCTCATTACGAAAGACCATTTCACCCAGAATTAGGTTCTAACGTGAGAGCAATGTTATTCGAACCAATGACACCTTTAACTGCTTTAAATTTACAAAGGAAGGTACAAGAAGTTTTAGTGAATTTTGAACCAAGAGCAAAGTTAGTACAAATACTTGCAACACCAGACATTGATAGAAATGCCTACGGATTGCAAGTTAGTTTTTATGTTATAGGTATACCACAAATTCAAACAATAGAATCATATTTAGAGAGATTAAGATGAGTAGAAAATTAGAAGTTTCAGAACTAGATTTCGATAGCATAAAAGCAAATTTAAAATTATTTTTATCAAAACAAAACCAGTTTTCAGATTACGATTTTGAAGGTTCAGGTATGGCAGTTCTGTTAGACATATTAGCATACAATACTCATTATCTTTCTTTCAATGCAAATATGTTAGCAAATGAAATGTACATTGATAGTGCCGACACTAGAAAAAACATTGTGTCATTAGGAAAATTATTAGGTTACACACCAACATCACCTAGAGCTCCCATAGCAGTAATAGATATATTGGTAAATGACGGTTCAGGTGCAACAATAACATTAGCAAAAGGCACTGCTTTTAATACAACAGTTGATAATACACCTTATCAATTCATTACAAACGAAGAAATAACAATTCAACCAGCATCAGGAGTTTATAAGTTTTCTGGTGTAGAAATATATGAAGGCACTTTAGCAAGTTTTAATTATACAGTAAACACATCAGATGTTGACCAAAAATTTATTATACCAAGTGCAGATGCAGATACTTCAACTCTGACAGTTACAATACAAAATTCTGCAACTGATACCACTGAAAATATTTTTACTTTAGCATCAGGATATCAAAGATTAACTAATACATCAAAAGCATATTTTTTACAAGAGGGTGAAGATGGTAAATTTGAGGTCTATTTTGGTGATGGTATCGTGGGTAAAGCACTAGATGATGGCAACATTGTAAAATTACAATACATTGTTACAAATAGAGAGTTGGCAAATGGTGCTAGTGCGTTTACGGTAAGTGGTTCTATTGATGGATTTTCAAACATTACATTAACAACAAACTCAAATGCTCAAGGTGGTTCAGATGAGCAAACAAAAGAGTCTGTTAGATTTTCGGCACCACTACAGTATACTGCTCAAAATCGTGCAGTGACAACAACAGATTATGAAACAAAAGTTATTGAATTATATCCTAACTCTCAATCTGTCGTTGCTTGGGGTGGTGAAGATGATGAAACACCAGTTTATGGCACAGTTAAAATAGCAATATATCCTAAATCAGGTTCAACACTTACAAATCAAACAAAAGAAAGTATCGTTTCAAGTTTAAGAAGTTTCAACGTAGGTTCTGTAAAACCACAAATTGTTGACCCAGAAACAACAAATATATTATTAACATCAACAGTTAAATATAATAAAAATAACACGTCATTGAGTGCAGACACAATAAAAACAAATGTTATAACCACACTAACAAACTATGACACAGAAAACTTATCTAAATTTGATGGTGTTTTTAGATTTTCGAAGGTTGTGGGATTGATTGATAATACTGATGATTCTATTATATCTAATACAACAACAGTAAGAATGAGAAAAACATTTACACCTACATTAAGCACGTCTACAACATATAACATATATTTTAGAAATGCTATTTATAATCCACATTCTGGTCACAACTCTTCATCAGGTGGTATAATAGAAACTTCAGGTTTTAAAATACTAAACAATGATACAGTTTTTTATTTAGATGATGACGGTGCTGGTAATATTAGAAGATATAGTATAGTTGGTGGTGTTAGAACTTATGCAAATAATACTCAAGGCACAATTAATTATACTACAGGTTCAGTTACAATCACTTCATTAAATATTGCATCAGTTGAAAATATTAGAGGTGCAACCTCATCTGTTATTGAGATTACAACCACACCAGAGTCAAATGATGTGGCACCAGTTAGAGGACAAATTATAACAATAGATATTGCAAATTCTAGTGTCACAGTACAAGAAGATACATTTGATGGTGGTTCTTCAGATGCAGGTGTTGGTTATACAACAGCATCATCTTACACTAGCACTGCAACTAGTTACTAATGGCAAAATTTAATAGAAAAGTATCTAATCACATATCAAGACAAGTTCCTGAATTTGTCTTAGAGGAACATCCTCAGTTTGTAGATTTTTTAAAGCAGTATTTTATTTTTATGGAATCTGCTATGATAGTTTTGAAAGACATATCATCAACAGATGGTTTAACAATAGAAACTGAAACGTCAAACGCATTTAATATAATTTTAGATGGTACAAAAATAACTAATGATAGAACAGTTGTCGATAAGGGTGATAAAATATTATTAGAGAGTTCTATCTATGGTAAGTTTCAAAATGGTGAAACTATTACAGGTTCTACTTCAGGTGCTACCACTACTATACTTGCTGATGATGTTGATAACAATAAATTATTTGTAATACACGAAGACAAATTTCAAAAAGGCGAAACGATAACAGGTGCAACATCAGGAGCTCAAGCAGTTATTGATTTATACAAACCTAATCCTGTTCAAACAATTCAAGAGTTATTAAATTACAGAGACCCAGATAAAGTTATTGACACTTACTTAACACAATTTAGAGATGAGTTTTTAAACACACTACCAGAATCTCTTGCTACAGGTTTAAATAAAAGAAACTTTATTAAAAATGTAAAATCGTTATATCAAACTAAAGGCACAAATGTAGGTCATTCTTTATTTTTCAGAGTTCTCTTTAATGAATTATCAGAAACAATTTATCCTAGAGATAATATGTTGAGAGTTTCAGATGGTAAATGGAGTACACAATTAATAATGAGATGCACAGATGCCATTGGTGATACTTTAAAACTAGTAGGTAGAACACTAACACAAAATAATGTTCCTGACGATAACAACATTAACACAGCAACGGCAGTTATAGAAAACGTTTTTAAATTTCAAATAGGTGCTACAGAAATTACAGAATTTGTTTTAAACAGAGGTTCAATAAACGGAACTTTTGTTGTGGGTCAATCCATAATTGCAACCGAAAATGATGATGACACACAAGTTATAAAAGCAACAATATCAGGAATACCTGACGCATTCACAATTACAAATGATGGTGCGTTATACTCAGAGGGAGACCAAGTTACTCTTTCTGATACAGGAGGTGACGGTGCTATTGTTCAAGTGAACGAAGTGGGTCACGGTAGTATTGATAATATTGTAATTGATGATGGTGGTTCTGGATATGCAGTAGGTGACGTTTTAGTTTTTGATAACTCAGGCACAGGTGGTAATTCTGTTCAAGCAAAAGTTTCAGTAGTTAATGGTGGTTTTACACCCGAAGATGCTAACAGTAATTCAGATGGTAGTTTCACAGACGAACATATTGTGTTAGAAGATGAAACCCAAAAAGGAGATATCTATACTGGCAATAAATTTATTCAAGAAAGTGGCACAGGTTCAGGAGATATCACAGACATAAGATTTATTAATAATGGTTCGGGTTATAATTCTTTACCTAGTATAACTGTTACTTCAAGTTCTGGAGAAAATGCATCTCTCATAGCATTTGGTTCTGAAGTGGGTAGATTACTGACTGTAAAAGTTCCAAATCACGGAGTAGGATATGACCAATCACCCTCTCCACCCACCGTTAGTTTTACACAAAATTTAATTTTAAAAGATACCACTGTTGCTAATTTTTCTGAAGGTGAAATTGTGACAGGTAATGATAGTTCATCTACAGTAATAACTGCAATTGTAGTAAACTTTAATGATACTTTAAAATTATTAAAGGTGAAAAATTCAACAGGCACATTTGAAGTTAACTCAACCATATCAGGTGGCACATCAGGTGCGTCAGGTTCGGTTGCTAAAAACGATAGAGCAACTGCAACAGTTACAGTTAATACTACTACAACAACATCAGGTGCATTTGTGAATCAAGACGGTCACGTTTCAGAGGATACTATGAGAATACAAGATAGTTTATATTATCAAGATTTCTCTTACGTTATAAAAGTTGGTCGTTCCATTACAGAATGGAGAGATAGTTTTAAAAAGACAATGCACACAGCAGGTTTTTATTTAGCAGGTGAGGTGAATACCGAAACAAGATTGAACGCACAGATTAAAACACCTGTTGAAGGTATTACAACTGGTATTAGTGAAACGCCAATTATGTCAGTATTTGACTTTATCTTTAGCCCTCTAATTGGTAGAAGATTAGGTACTGCATCAGATGGCACAACTCTAAAAGCAACTCCTCAAGCAGTGGGTTCTGGTGCAGATAGAAGTACATTCTTAACTAATTCAACAAGAGATGTAACTTTGACTAAAGAAACAAAGGTGTCATTTTTAGTTAAAGAAAAAATAACAAACAGAGGTAATGTGTCAGCTTATGGTAGACCGGTATCAAACAATTTTAAGACACTAAATAATTTCTTACTAGCAGAATACCTTAGCACTAGAATTACGGTAGAAGATTTAGAGAACTTAAAATTGACAGGAACTTTGGACAAAAATATTGATGGATTATTAGCACAATTAGGCGATTTTCAAACTGGTGCGAAAACAAACTTTACACTTATGTCAGAGATATGGTCTAATAGTGAAGATAGTTTTGATGAAACATTATCAACTTTTGATGCAACTGACTTTAAATTTGATGTAGAATAGCATATAAATATAGAGAAGAGTAAAAAATGGCAAAACAAACAATCAACATAGGTTCATCTCCAAATGACGGTAATGGTTCTACTATTAGAGCAGGTGGTGATATTGTTAATGATAACTTTACCGAGTTATATAATAAACTTGGTGACGGAACCGATTTACACGCACTAACATTTCCAAATAGAACTGATACAGTTGTTACAAGAGATGCTACAGAAACATTAACAAATAAAACTATTAACGTTGCTAGTAATACCATAGTAGGTGTTATAACAGACACCTCAACTGATACACTTACCAATAAAACAATCGTAGCAGACAATAATACGATAACAGGTCTAACTAATTCTAACCTATCAGGTTCAGCAGGTATAACAAATGCTAATTTGCAACATTCGTCTATTACGATAGGTGATGAAGGTTCAAACAATAGAACAATATCACTTGGTGATAGTTTAGATTTTATAGGTGATAGTGTCATAGGCACCGCTATTAATAATGATAGAGTTCAAATTACATTTACACAACCTGCAATCGCAGTAGGTACGTTAACAACAAATACTAGAACCGCAACAGGTGATGGTTCGACTACAGTTTTTACAGTAACTAATGGTGTGAGTGTCGACCAAGTATTAGTATTTGAAAATGGTGTATGTCAACAACCAACGGCAGATTACACAATATCTGGAACAAATTTAACTTTTGAAGATGCTCCTGCATCTGGAGTTAAGATTGTAATTAGAGAGTTATAAAAAAAGAGTATAAATAGTACGAAGGATTAAAAAATGTCAGCAATAATCACAAGCAAATTTAGAATTAATAACGCAGAACAGTTTTTGGAAAGTTTTACAGAGGCAAGTCCAAATATCTATTATTTGGGTATAGGTAAACCTCAAGCACACGCAACACAAACTAGACCTGATGCAAGAACTGAAAATATGGGTTCAGATACGGCACCGGTTGTTCCTGCTGACAACGTTGCTGACGAGTTTCACGTTTTTGATGATGCTCTTGCTGTTAAAAAAATAGCATCTTCAGATATTTCACAAGTCATACCTAGAAGAAACTGGACAACAGGCACAGTCTACGATTATTATAGACACGATTATGGTGGTAGAGTTACAGGTGGAACAACAACACAAACAGCAGATAGTGGTGCTACAAGTTTATTTGATGCTACTTTTTATGTAATATCAAGTGCATTTAATGTTTACAAAGTTTTAGATAATAATGGTGGTGCGAATTCTACTGTAGAACCTACAGGCACTTCAACTTCTATTTTAACCACTGCTGACGGATATAAATGGAAATATATGTACACACTATCAGCATCACAACAAGCAAACTTTTTATCAACAGATTTTATGGCAGTAGCAACAGACTCTACTGTATCATCAGCTGCAACTGATGGTGCTATTAATATAGTAAAAATTAAAACTGCTGGTTCTGGTGGCACAAATGGTACACACACTAGTATACCTATTAGAGGTGATGGTTCATCAGGAACAGTATCAGTTACAATATCATCAAACGCCATAAGTGCAGTTACAGTTACAAATGTAGGTTCAGGTTACACTATTGCTTATATTACACTTGCAGATATTAACAGTGCAGGTGGTGGTTCATTATCAGGAGCAGAATTAGATTGTATTATTGAACCAAAAGGTGGTCACGGTTTTGATGCTAAAAAAGAATTAGGTGGTTTTTTCATTATGTTAAATACAACATTTACAGGTGCAGAGGCGGCGAACTCTGGTGACTTTACTGTATCAAATGATTTTAGAAAAGTATTTTTATTGAGAGACCCAAAATCAGGTGGTTCAGCTGCATCAGCAAATACATTAAGAGCAACTAAGGCAATTCGTTTTGCATCTTCACCAACACCAGGTTCATTTGATGTTGACGAAGAAATAAACCAAGCATCAACAGGTGCAGTTGGTAAAGTTGTAGAATATGACTCAACAAATAGAATTTTATATTACATACAAACAAGATTTAATGATGAGGGAGCAGACAGTAATGGAAACATAACAGCATTTAGTGGAGTAAATGTTGTTACAGGTCAATCAACATCAGCAACAGGAACACCAGACGCAGACTCAGACAGTGCAGTCAATAACGTATCATTTACAAATGGTTATGCAACTTCTGAATTAGATGCTGACCAAGGTGATGTGATTTATTTAGAGAGTAGAACACCTATTGCAAGAGCAAGTGACCAGTCTGAAAATGTTAAATTAATTGTTGAATTTTAAGGAGAGTAAATGCCTTCATCTACCGATTTTAATGTATCACCATATTATGATGATTTTGCTGAGAATAAAAATTTTCATAGAGTTTTATTTAGACCAGCATTTGCTGTTCAGGCAAGAGAACTAACTCAGTCACAATCAATATTACAAAATCAACTTGAGAGATTTGGAGACCACGTCTTTAAACAAGGTGCTATGGTCATACCTGGTCAGTTATCAATTGATACAGATTTTCACGCCATTAAATTAACTTCAAAATCAGCATCAAGTTTAAGCACATATTTAAATTCTACACTAACAGGTGGTTCATCAGGTGTTCAAGGTTTTGTAACTAAAGTTGATGTCACAGATGGTACAGACCCAGATACACTTTACATACGATATACAAAAACAGGTACAGATAATGCAAAAACTGTTTTTGATGACGGTGAAACTTTAACATCATCAGCAGATGGTAGTCCTACAGTTGTTGTTGCTACATCACATATAGGTGCAGCTGCTCAGGTACAAGCAGGTGTTTATTACTTTGATGGATTTTTCATAAGAAATGATGAAGAAACAATTGTATTAGATAAGTACACAAATACATCATCTTATAGAATAGGTTTTACAATCACGGAAAGTTTTGTAACACCTTCAGATGATAACTCACTAAATGATAATGCAACTGGTTCATCTAATGAGTCGGCACCAGGTGCCCATAGATTTAAAATTGATTTAACACTTGCTAAGAAATCTTTAACATCAACAGAAGATGCTACGTTTTTTGAAATAGCAAGAATAGTTAATGGTGAAGTTAAAAGATTAGTTAGAAGTACAGAGTATGCAGTATTAGAAGATAATTTAGCAAGAAGAACATTTGACGAGTCAGGTCATTATACACTAGAACCATTGAAAGCAGAAGTACGAGAGCATTTAGCAAGTGGCAATAATAGAGGTATTTTTTCAGTTAGTAATGGAGGTGACGCAACAAAACTTGCCATTGCATTTGACCCTTTTAAAGCTTATGTAAGAGGTTATGAAATTGACAATATAGCAACATCATTTGTTCCTGTTGAAAAAGCAAGAGATTTTGACTCAGAAAATAATCACAAAACAAGATATGATTTAAAAAACTTTGTAAATGTAAATAATGTTTATGGTCAACCAGATATAACATTTGTAACTGGTGATGTTGAAGCTTTTAAAACATTAACATTATTTGACACAAAAACTGATTCTAGAGGAACATTACAATCATCAACAGGTACAACAGTGCCAGAAATAGGCAGAGCAAAGACTAGAGGTTTTGAATATGTATCGGGTACGGAAACAAATGATATTTTTGCCACAGATAGTTCTACTATTTTTAGACATTATCTTTTTGATATTGAAATGTTCCAAAGAATTAGTATACCAACATCTGTATCATTTACAACGGGTGAAAAATTAACAGGTGCGTCAAATGGTGGAACTGCAATAGTTCAATCTGTAACAGAAACAAAGAGTGCTACTATTACATCAATTACAGCATCAGGCACAGATATAGAAGGTGCTTTCTCAGCTGCAGTTTGTACGTTAACTAATCACGGATTTAAAGATGGTCAACAAATTACTTTATCAGGTGGAAGTTATAATATAGATAGTGTTGCCGTATCAAGTGACACAATTGTTACTGTAAAAAATACCACAGCAAACACTTTTGAAATATTTAATGCCGCCGGAACTGCTGGCGTAAATGTTACATCTTTCTCATCAGGACCCACTGCTACTCATACAGTTATTGTGGTGAGTGATGTACAAAGATTTTTCGAGGCAGGTGAAGTCATTAATGGTGCTACATCAAGTGCAACAGGAACTATTCAATCTGATAGGTTCGGATATAAAGGTGTTAGAATAGCAGATATATCTCAAGTTAAACAAATTGGTATGTCTGGTTCTCCAAACTATACTGCTGACGTTGATTTAACTTCAACTTACGGTGATAACTTAACTATTACAGGTAATATTTCTGTAGCAAATAGTAGTGCTACTGTGACCGGTTCTGGCACAAACTTTAATACACAATTAAAAATTGGTGACCAAATTACGTTTACAAATGATGCTGGTACAAGTGTTACCGGTTTAGTAAAATTTATTGAATCTAATACTTCACTTACACTAACAAGTGCTGTTGGTAGTTCAGATGTTTCTACTGCTAAAATTGTAACAAGACAAAGAGGTAAGTTACAAAATCCTGAAAACAATACCAATATATTTAAATTACCTTTTGATACAATTAAAACATTAAAAACAACCGCAAACGGTGCCGTAACTGACACAAATTTTAATGTAAGAAGAAACTTTGTAGGTACACTATCTTCAAATGGTGATTTATCATTAACAACAGGAACAAATGAAACTTTTGCATCATTAAACAATGACGATTTCTCAGTTACCATTATGGCAACAGGTTCAGGTGGAACAGGTTCAGTAGGTGACGTGTTAAATTTATCAGGTAACAATCACGAAGGTGATGCTATCTTTACTCTCTCAGGTTCACCAACAGGTAGAACATTAACACTAGACTTTGGTGCAAACTTCAATGGTCACAAAGTTAAAATATTAGCAACTGTTTCTAGAAGTGTGGCACCATCAAAATCTAAAACATCAGGTTCACCAACAGGTAGAACATTAACACTAGACTTTGGTGCAAACTTCAATGGTCACAAAGTTAAAATATTAGCAACTGTTTCTAGAAGTGTGGCACCATCAAAATCTAAAACACTAAATGAAGATGAAACTTTAGCAGTTTCAACTCAAGCAACAATTGAAAGTGGTGTTATTAGTTTACAAAAAGCAGATGTTAGTGCTTTAAATAAAGTTTATATGTCACCAGACTTTGATACAGTTGCAACAACAAGTCACACAGATATAACAGACAGATTTGATTTAGATAATGGTCAAAGAGATAATTACTATGACGTTGGTAGAATTAAATTAAAACCTGGTAAATTAATACCCACAGGAAGATTATTAATTGATTTTGATTTCTTCTCACACGGCACAGGCGACTATTTTGATGTTGACAGTTATTCTGGTGTTGTTGACTATGAAAACATACCTTCATACACATCAGATACTACAGGTGAAATTTTTCAATTAAGAGATTGTTTAGATTTTAGACCTAGAGTTGATGATGCATCAACAGTTAATTCAGGAAATGCAGATAGAAGCTATGATGGTTCAGGTGCGTCAGATTGTGATGTTGTAGAATTTAACTCTGATGTAACCACAGATTTTGAATATTTCTTACCCAGAATAGACAAAATATTCCTAACAAGACAAGGTGACTTTAAAATTTCTAAAGGTGCATCAGCATTAAATCCAGAATCACCTTCTAATTTAGATGGACATTTATACATTGCAGAAATGTTTTTACCTTCATATACTTTGAGAACTGATGACGTTATCATATCTCTACAAGAAACAAAACGTTATACAATGAGAGATATTGGTAATATTGAAAAGAGAGTTCAAAACGTAGAATACTATACTCAATTATCGTTACTAGAGGCAGACTCAAAAGAATTACAAATACAAGATGCAGATGGTTTTGATAGATTTAAAAATGGTTTTGTAGTAGACAATTTTTCAGGTCACAATATTGGTGACGTAGCAAATAATGATTATAAATTTGCTGTTGATAGAGCAACAGGTCAAGGTAGAGGAATTTATTTTTCAGATGCAGTTGAATTAGAGGAGGTAGATGATGACGGTTCAGCAATTTTAAGTGCTGATAGAACTGATGCTGGTTATACCAAGACTGGTGATTTAATAACATTACCTTACACAGAAGAGGCATTTATTGATATACCTTTTGCAACTGCTACAGAAAATTTAAATCCTTATGCTGTTTTTAATTGGATTGGTGATATAGAATTAGACCCACCAGTTGATGAGTGGAAAGATATAATAAGAATACCAGATTTGACTGTAAACGTTAGAGGTTCATTTGATAACTTTGCAAGAGATAGAGGATTTAACAACCCCAATATTACAAGCATACCTTTAGGTACAGAATGGAATGAATGGCAAGATGCTTGGACAGGAAATACAACAGTGAGAAATCAAGGGTGGAATATTGTTAGAAGTACCACAGTAGGGCAAACAAGAACAGGTATTCGTTCAACTGCTGTACCTTTAACTGTACTACAAAATTTAGGTGATAGAGTTGTAGGTGTTAACTTCATACCATTTATTAGAAGTAGAGATGTTGGATTTACTGCAAGAGGTATGAGACCAAATACTAGAGTTTATGCTTTCTTCGATAACGTAGATATTAATACTTACGTCACACCCACAGGCGGTTCATCCGGTGGTAATATAGTAACTGATGCAAATGGAACAGCATCAGGTACATTTTCGATACCTGACCCAAATACAGATTCCAACCCAAGATGGAGGTCAGGTAAAAGAGTGTTTAGATTAACTTCTTCATCAACTGATTCAGAGGACAAAACAAATGTGGCAACTTCAGCAGAGGCAGATTATGTTGCTAGAGGTTTACAAGAAACAATTAGAAATGTTGTAACATCAACAAGAGAGTTACAAATTAGAAGAACCTCAGTAACAAGTTCAAGAACAACACAAAGAACAAGTGTGACTGCAAGACCTAGACCACCCGTCTTTAGAGGAGGCGGAGGTGGAGGCGGAGGAGGAGGAGGTGGTGGTGACCCACTTGCTCAGTCATTTATGGTTGACAAAGACAATGGTATGTTCGTATCAAGTGTAGAAGTTTTCTTTGCAACTAAGTCTTCAACAATACCTGTTAGAGCAGAAATTAGAAATATGATTAATGGTTACCCAGGTCAAGAGGTTTTACCCTTCTCAGTAAAGTATCTAAATCCTGATGAGGTTAACGTTAGCACAGACGGAACAGTGGGTACTAAATTTGTATTTCCTTCACCAGTTTATTTACACGAAGACACAGAGTATTGTGTAATTTGGTATTCAGACTCATTTGACTATACTGCATACATTTGTAAATTAGGTGAGAGAACATTAGATAGTTCAAGAATAGTTTCAAAGATACCTGATTTAGGTATTTTATTTAAATCAAGTAATTACAGAACTTGGACACCTTTTCAAATGGAAGATATGAAAATGAAATTGAACAGATGTGTATTCACCACAGGCACAACTGGTACGGTTACTTTTGCTAACAAAGATATTTCAAGTAAAACTTTAGCAACAAATCCATTAACTTCATTTAATGGCACAGGTCTATTAAGAGTTAATCACCCTAATCACGGTATGTTATCAACATCTGATAACGTGACAATTGCAAACGTATCATCAGGTACATACAATGGTATTTCAAATAGTGATATAAACGGTACATACACATCAATATCAAATATGACTTTTGACAGTTATGATATTACAACAAGTGGTACAGCAAATGCCACCAGTGAAGTGGGTGGTTCAAATATTACTGCGACACAAAATAGAGCTTTTGATGTTTTACAATGTCAGATTGGTCACATAGTTCACCCAGATACAGTGGTAACAGCAAACATTAGAACAACAACAGGAAAATCTATACACGGCACAGAAACACCATTTCAGTTAGATTCGGCAAATGATGCGAAAGCAATAGCATTAAATAAAAACGTTTATTACACTAACCCTAGATTAATTGCATCACCAATAAATCAAACAAATGAAATGGCATCTACCACCAATTTTAAATCAATGTTGTTAAACGTTTCAATGACAAGTACGGCAGACAATATGTCACCTGTTATTGATACAAAGAGATTAACTGCATTTACAATTCAAAATCGTGTAAGTAATCCTACAGCATCTTCAACAGATACGTTTACTGGTGATAGTTCAACAACCGCATTCACATTAAGTGGTACACCATCAAGTGCCCATATTATGCAAGTAAAAAAGAATGGTGTGCTGTTAGAACCTATTGATGATTTTACCGTATCTAGCACAACACTAACTCTTGCAACTGCTCCTGCGTCAAATGATAAAATTGTTGCAAAGATTACAAACACAGTTAATTTTATTGAAGACACTGCTAATGAAGGTGGTTCGGCATCAGCATCTTATGTAACAAGACCTGTTAAGTTAACTAATCAATCAACAGCAATTGAAATTAGAATTGATGCCTCAGTTTATACAACGTCTACGATTGAGGCATATTTTAGAACCTCAGGTGGTGAAGAAACAAGAAAGATTGAAGATATATCTTACACAGCATTTAATTCTACAGGTGCTCCAGATATAGCAGTAACTCCTGCAACAGGTGAAATTACACAAGACTCATTTAAAGAACACAAATTTAGTGTTGCTGGTTTACCAGAGTTTACATCTTTCCAAATAAAAATAGTAATGAAAGGAACAATAGCGTCCTATCCTGTAAGAATTAAGGACTTTAGGGCGATTGCGTTAGCAATTTAATGAGTAAAGTATTTAAAGTTGAAGGTCACCCAGATTTAGTAAGAGATGAATATACTAGTGCTATCGTAAATACAAATAAATCTGAATATGAAAAATATATGCAAAGAAAAAAGGCAATGATGAAAAATAGAGATGAAATTAGAGATGCTTGTAGAGAGATAAATAATCTCAAACAAGAATTATTTGAAATAAAAGATTTAATTAAAAAGTTAGTAGGTAAAGATGGCAATAATTAGTGTAAATACAACCGATACAGTAAACACTTTTAGAACAAAGGTTAATCAGTTAGCAACTCAAATAGGTGATATTGCCGGTATTACGGTTTCTGATGGTAGCAGTTTAGCAAACACCATTGTAGATGCTGTTAACATAGCTGCAAACTCAAGTTCAACTTTTGTTATAGGTGATGATGCATCTACACAAGCAACTATTTCTACTGGACAAACTTTAAAATTTTCATCAGGTTCAGGCATTACAGCAACAGTTTCACCAACAGACGACTCTGTTACAATAGCAATTACATTAGGTAGTATAGATAATTCTGGAACTGATACTAATAGATTTTTAGTTTCTGATGGTGGTACCATAAAATATAGAACAGGTTCACAATTAAGGTCAGACATTGATGCATTAAATTCAGTTTCTTTTAACAATAGAAAATATACAGGTGATGGTTCTACCACAGGTTTTACAGTGACAAGTGGTCAATCAACAGACTCAGTTATTGTTACTGAGAATGGTGTCGTACAACAACCCACAGACGATTATGCAATATCAAGTACGACTTTAACTTTTACCTCCGCACCTGCAAGTGGAGTTGTTATAAATATTAGAGAATTGATTAGTTCTTAACTTATAAATAGTTGAGAGGAGAAAATATGACGACTAGAATTACAACTGATAATATAACTGATGGACAGGTTAAGACTGCTGATTTGGCAGACACAGAAGTTACTAACGGAAAACTGGCATCTACTGCCGTAACATCAAGTAAGATGGCATCTTTAGTAACTATAAATATATTAGCATCTGACGGTTCAACAGTAGTGAAAACAATTTTTACACCAGGTTCATAGGAGATATAATGGCGACAAGAGAACCCTTAATTTATGATTCAACTCTAGGTAATCCTAGAAGAATGACAAGCACCGAGATAACCTCAGTAATAAACCAGTGTGCTTATGAGTACGGACAAGACCCTTCAGTCAGTAACATTAACTGTAGAAAGTGGTTTAACTGATGGCAATATATCTGTAATCACAGACACAAGAAAATCAGCAGGTACAACTTCAACAAGTGTGTCTTCATTTCCAAGTGAAAGCACAACACAAGAACCACAAACAGTAACAGTTAACTATAATAGAATTACAAGTACATCTGCCTCAGTTTCACCAACAGCAGACGGTGGAAGATTATGGCCAGTGTATTTAACATCAGGTGGTAACATTCAAGCAATGAGTCAAGATGATGTAAACGATACATTTTTACATCCTGCTATTGATAAATTAGTTGCGGCTTTTGATGGTAACCAAGCAGAAGTAAACGGAACATACACAGTAGGCACATCAACATGACTTTCTAACTGACTTTCTAACTGTACATTAGTATCATCAAATCCAATATTTACAGATACAAGGGCAGACACGAGTGCATACACATCAAGTGGTATTCCAGAAACAGCAGACCAACCAACAACTATTACGAACTATTATCTATTTCAGATAGATGCAGGTACAGAACCAACAGTGTCAGTACCTTTATTTCTAAATAGTGATGGTCATTTACAAACTTATGATACTGCAACTTGGAAAGGATATTTAAGAGCTTGGATGAGAGAAACAGCATCAGAGGGTTCAGGAAATCATAGAATTAAATATCAGTATAGTGATGGTGGAACACAAAGAGGCACAGGTATGGTGAATACAATTTTAAATGGTTCAGGTAATTATCAAACCTTTCAAGGTGGTGGTAATGATGACTATAGGGCACAGGAGTTTCCTAACGGTTCAGCAACTACAGCCGCAACACACACATTTGAGATAACAAAATTTTAAGGAGATTAGGAGTAAATAATGGCAGAATTTAGTGGAAAAATTATAGAGGCGTACTTTAGTAATAGTGAAAAAGATACTATCTGTATTATGTGGAATAATGACGCTGGTGAAAAAGAAACTTTAGAAGAGTTTTATTGTAAAACTGACCCAGACAACCATTACTTTAAGGCACTTTTAAAAGAAATACCTCTAGAGGAGATTGAAGAGCATACTCAAAAAAGAGCAGTAGTTTATATGGAAGAATTGAAAAGAATTGCTAAAAGATGGTCGTTATCAGAGGCAAAAGATATTGACCCAAAGAGTATTGATAAAAGAATTAGTTCAAGAATTATACAACTGATTTGTGATTTTGATAAAGATGATAAACCTTTACAAGAAATAATGTTTCGTTTAAAATTAAGAATGTTTGAGCAAGATGCTGTAAAGAATTCTAAAAATGCTGACGGTAAAGCAATGATTAGAAAAGCAGAAGAACCTATTGAAGTATTAATGGCATACGCAGAAACTATTGGTAAATTAGGAAAAAGAGTTAAAAATTAATTTTGTTTGATAGAGATGTGAATGTTCACATTGAACTAACAGATAAGTGCAATGCTTTATGTTCAATGTGTGGTAGACAATATATTGAAAACGGTGAATTAAAAAGAGTACCTACCTTTGATAAGAATGAATTATCAATTACTGAGATACGCAATATTTTCGATAATAGATTTTTTGAAAAATTTAATCTTAACCGTATTAATTTCTGTGGTAATATTAGCGACCCTATTACTAGCGTGGATTTATGCTCTACTATAGAATATTTAAAACCTCATTGTAAAAGAATTGACATTGCAACAAATGGTAGTTTAAAAACACCAAAGTATTTTAAAAACTTAGCAAACATATTAAAAGACGTTGACCATAGAGTTACGTTTGCACTTGATGGTTTAGAAGATACTCATTCTTACTATCGTATTAATACTAATTTTAATAAAGTTATTAATAATGCAAAAGCATTTATTGATGCTGGTGGTAATGCTAGGTGGCAGTTTATAATTTTCAAACATAACAAACATCAAATTGATACTGCAAAGAAAATGTCTAAAGAATTAGGTTTCAATGAGTTTGTTTCTATCAGAACACAGAGATTTGCAAGAGCAGATGAGTGGACTTTTATTCACAAAAATAAAAAATATAAACTAGAAGAACCTGATAAGTCATTATCATTTGAAGTTTCAGGTGATGTCAAATGTAAAGCAAAAAAAGATAATGAGTTTTATTTAGATTATCAAGGCAACGTTCATATGTGTTGTTATCTTGGTGGTTCTTATTTAAAAAAGAGATTTGACCAGAATGAAGATGCTATATTAGAGTGGTATGATGATAAAGAAAATAATGCCATAGAAAATGATTTATCAGATATACTACTAAAATCTGAGTTCTTCCAGCATTTACAAAATTCTTGGTCTGTGTTACCATCTACATCTTGTAAAAGATTTTGTTCAAAAAAGAATTTAAGAAAGAAACTATATGATTAATGTTTTTTGTTTAAAGTGTGATAAAAAATATGATAGAAGCTTCGTAACTAAATTGAAAGACTCTGTTAACAAACACCTTACAAAGAAACATAAGTTCTTTTGTTTAACAGATGACCCTAAAGAGAAATGGGACATACCCATAGTCAGAAAGTTTCCTGATGTTTGGAATAAAATGCATATTTTAAATTATGTTGGTGACAGTTTATATTTTGATTTAGATATTGAAATACACAACAATATAGATTTTTTAGCAGATGATTTTGAGCATTTTACTGTTGTTGACTCAAGACGTTGGAAAAAACAAAAAGAGGATTTAGGTTTTAAAGTTTCTAATAACACTTTCATTAATTCATCTGTAATGCGTTGGTCTTTTGCACAAGACATATATCAAAAATTTGCAAACAATAGTGATACATACTTTAGACTTTACAAAGGTATTGACCGTTTTATATACAATGAAAATATAACATATAAATATTTTGATACTGATAAGATAGTTAGTTGGCAAGAAAAAGATTATACTAAAAAGGTGATAACATTATATAATGGAAGATATAAAAATTGATAGTGAATTTTGGCAGATTAAAGTCAAAAAGGCAATAAAAAAATATCCCAACAGAGCAGTTGACATATTTCATTGTTTTAGTCCATCACAAAAAGAAAGTAAAGAGTGGTTGATTAAATGTCTGAATGATTAC
>VTLG01011348.1_pt1 | contig 24780 bp, 42 predicted proteins | sample 4694571 | NCBI WGS metagenome assembly VTLG01 (sample SAMN12604809, study PRJNA352737) | marine metagenome | biome: ENVO:00000447; feature: ENVO:00000209|ENVO:00000569|ENVO:01000036; material: ENVO:00002151; isolation source: viral sequences binned using virsorter ...
CTGACAAACGCCATGAGGTCTCTGACCACTGGCAAGAGTGTCGGCGGTCTTGAGGGCGAGGTATCCGATGCAATCGCACAACGCTCAGGCAGGGAAACCAATGGTTTCTTTCTCGCCTCTCAGCGTGACCTGGTTGCCGGGACTGCAACAGACGGAGCAGAACTTGTGGGAACTGATCACCTTGGTGGTGATTTCATCGACGCACTGAGGCCAAAGATGGTCACGATGCAGGCCGGTGTTCGCGTTCTCAGCGGACTCAAAGGGGACGTTTCAATTCCTCGCAAGTCTTCAGCAAGTGCAGCAAGCTTCAAGACTGAGGTGGCCGCACATTCCGAAAGCGAGCCGCAGTTCGCAAGCGTCACAATGACTCCGAGGCACCTCGGTTGTTACACTGATGTTTCGACTCAGTTGCTTGCTCAGGGAACTCCTGACGTTGATACGCTCATTCGCGATGACCTGACTCAGGCTATCGCTGTTGGACTGGATAACGCTGTTATTCATGGCCTTGGTGATGGTTCAAATGAGCCGCAGGGAATTGTCGGTGCAAATGATGTTCCGGTAATTACTGTTGCCGATAACAGTGGCGGCGAGCCGACCACTGCGGAACTGCATGACTTCCTTGAGTCCTTGGATAATAACAATGCCCTTACGGACAATGCATCCTGGATCACCGGAGCCGTCATCGCTTCAGCAATGAAGCAGACACTTCTCACCGATGCCGTCAGCGGCTATCAGTGGGATATGGCAAACAATACTGTTCTCGGATACAACGCCTACAGCACCTCTAATATTGAGGCCGAGCGTAGCGTATTCGGTGACCTGACGCAGTACCTGCTTTGCTTGTGGGATGGAGGGGTAGAAATTATCTATGACCCCTTCTCAGGAGCCAAGACTAGAACCGCTTCGTTCATAGTGAACGTGCTTTGTGACGGCGATGTTCGTCAGCCGAAAGCGTTTGCTATCTCCGACAGCGGAGCGTAATCGCACCTAATCACGATGACCGGGGGAGGGTAAAATCTCCCCCGGCATTTTTTAATGTTAACTAGCGACGACTTCAGAAACAAACCCGACGAAACAATGGCACACGTTAAGATGATCAGAAGCGTCTCAAGGGATGGCAAGGTTCTCAGGGCCGGCAATGTTTACGAAATCAGTGCTGCTGCCGCTAATACTTTGGTCGCCTACCGGGATGCTGAATTAACCGAAGCCCCCAAGAAGAAAGCCGCCAAGAAAAAATCCGCGAAAGCGAAACCCGTGATCGAGGCAGAGCGTTAAAGATTGCCGCTACTCCGGGCCTTCCCTTCCATGTTATCAACTTTCCAAAAGGCAGTTGAGTCGCAATTCAACTTTGCCAAACGCAACGGGGATGCGAAGTTGACGATTGGGGGGAAGACAATTTCAGCCTTGATGATTGCACCCCCGACCGTTGAAGGGGATGCGAGGAGAGGCAGACAAAGAGGAACGCGAAGGGCATTGGTCGGAGTCCTTAAATCCGACCTAAAAAATACCCCGGTCCCAGGAGAGAGGGCAAAGCTCGACTCTTGGAATTGCGTAGTAGACGAGGAAGGGATTGAGGAAGAAGCCTTCACCTTTCAGATTAATTTAAGGAGTGCCTGATGGAGATCGCAAGCCCAGCCACTCTAGAAGCATTTGCCGAGAATCGCATCAAGGCTTTGATTGATGCCCAGGTCTCCCTTGTCCCGGATGCCAACATCCTCACAGGCCACACGGTTGAGGACGATGGGATTGATCAAGAGGCCCCTGTAATAATTGTAACAGTCGAGCGGGACAGCGAGGATATACCGGGAACCGGTTGGTGGGTATGTGCCGCCGAGGTTGAATTTGACCCTAGGGACTTATCAGATAACGATGCCGATACCGTGATGAACGAGATCGATACGGCCCTCGGGGATGGAGGATCAGACATTGAAACGCAATTGACCAATGGCCGTCTAAAGTGCATGGCCGGCAGCGTCTTTTATGATCAAGCCTTTGACTATTCCGGCGATGCTGAACGGCTGAGATATTACCGATTCACTGCATCTCTCGGCCTTATTGCCCCCTGATCTATCCAATAGACAAATCCGTTTTATAATTACATTAACCATTAATTTTTTTTACCTATCATGCCCACCCCCCAATACGTCGATGCCAGCAGCGGAATGCAAAAAGGAGTAGGCTCAGTTGAGTCCGGTATTGCAATTTCATCCTTTGAGCACGCTATAGCCGACCCGAAAATTTACTCATTCGATAAAAATGGCTCCGCAGATGGCTTCTGTCATAACTGGAATCCCAGCGTGACGGTGACTTGCACCGGGGAGACCCGCGATGTGAGTGCGGGCCTTTGCAGTGCCCAGTTTGGAACGGCAATTACTTTCGCCAACGCAAACAACGCAAAGCTCACCGACCCAATCGGTGAGGATTCAACTGATAATACTGCTTTTGCCGGCGTTGAATCGACCGGAGGCTTTTATGCAGAGAGTGTAAACTTCTCAGAGTCGCGCGATGGATTCCGCACCTTGAGCATTACTGCAATCAGCCATCCTGACATAGCATAAGAAAACAACTTCCCTGCCTGACGGGAAGCAAAACAAGTCACGCCAGAACGAGTTGAACAAAGCCGAGCAGATTGCACACTTGCGTAATGGTCAGTGGATGACCTCAAGCACAGACCTTGCCGCTTCCCTGATGGCTTGCGGCGTTTCCCCCCTCAAGGATGGCCCGGTTAGCAACACTTATTCCAAGGAGCATCCTCACCGCAAAGGGCGACCGGGGAAGATACTTTACCACCTGGAGACCAAGTCGGGCACATTTAAAGATGCGACGGGTTCCCCATTGGCAACAGAAGCCCTAGCGGCGGGATACAATAGCAAGGATGCCAATGATGTTCTTGATGCCCTGATTGAAGATATTGAAGACGCATCGCTAAAGGCCAAGATCAAGGAGCAACTCCCCTTGGCGATCATGTCGCATCACCGGGCGGCAATGGGCAATCGGTCAATCATCCGCAAGTGGTGGAGGCAGGTCGAGCCTTGGGTATTTCTGAAGAAGGGAAAAAAGAAGTTTCTCCTACCGAGGAATTCAAAAGATACAGCAAAAAAATGGGGGTTAATTGAATGACGCAAGACGAACTTGATGAACTGACCGAAGACGCATTCCTGGATTCCGGGGACTATGTTCACAATGGGAGGCCACATTTCTTTTCCTTCAATCACCGCTACGCATTGCTGGCGATGATCAAGGAGGCAGGGAAGATATCCCTGGAGGAACAAAGCTTGATTATGTTTTGGCTCAGTTCCTTCCCCCCCGATGAGCTAAAGCAGATCAGGAGCGAGTGGCGGCGCGATCCCGAGATTGTGTTCAACCGTTTTGAGGACAGGGATGAGTCTTTTGTGTTTGCCCCCGAATCAAAGGAGATCATCGAGATGAGTGAGTTTTGCGGAAAGATGTGGGACCATATCGACGGATCGACAAACATCGTGGACAACGAGGACGAAGGAGACAAGGTGGAGGACTCAGGGTCGCCGGGAAAGTGAGTCGGGCGGCCATGTATGTCGCTGCCCTTGCGCGAGTATTGCCCGGTCACTCGGTTGATTGGTATTTAAATAGCATCCCCTACTCCCAGGGCATCCAGTTGCAAGCTATCGATTGGGCAAGGCAGGGAGTCAAGTTCCACAACTCAACGCCGGCACTCCCCGGAGAATCCTTTGCCGAGATCGCCGGCATGGAGTCTATCGCAACCTAGCCCAAAAGCTTACATTCTCCGAAATGGCAACAACCAAGTCCAGCAACGTAAAGGAGTGGAAAGCCGCCTTCACGAAGTATGCCAAAGTGAAAAGGAACAAGACTCACCGAGAGATCATTAATCACTTTGGAGGACAGGCTTGCCTGTGGGCCGTTAAGTTTACCCCGAAGGCGAGAGCATCGAAGGCCCTTGGAGCAGCAGCAAAGCCAAAGGTTCCGGGAGGACCAAGGCGAAAGCGAAGGAACGAACACGCGACCCTTTTCCATGCCCTTGCAACCGGTTATCAGAGAGGCACGGGAGGATGGGTTAAGCATCGCGGAGTCCATAAGGGCGAAGGCAACTACAAGGAAGCGTTGAGGATTTACAACTCAAAGCGGCGAAGCATTGGCGCAATCAAGGCAGGGTTTCTTAAGCCTGCCGCGATGCTCGGCCAAAAGGTCAGGAACAGGAGCGTTAAGCTTGAAGGCGGCAAGAGTGCGTCGAAGTCATGGGGCAAGAAATCAACACTCAAGCAACTTAAAGCGGAAGCATTCAACAACGTAGCCGGGTCGGGGGTAGTTGGGGAGCGGCCAATGTCCAAGGCAATGTCCGAAGTGATACGCCGGGAAATGGAATACGTCCGCAAGAAAATGCAAGCTGAGGATAACAAGTTCTCAGCCAAGAAATTTAGATAAAGATGGCAACCAAAACATCAAAACTCCATACCTCATTTACCGGGGACGATAAGCAATTCCAGCGGACAGCCGGGAGGGTAATGAAATCGGGGGCCCAGATGGGAGCGATGGCAACCCGGCTAAAGGGAGCCTTTGCTGCAATGGGCGGCGCGATGGTAATTAGTGGCATTATCGACAAGTTCGACCGGATCGGAAAGCTTGCCGCCCGGTTTGATGTGACAGCAGAGACATTGCAAAAGCTTGGGCACGTTGCACAAATAGGGGGAGCAGACCTAGAAACTGTTGCCAAGGCGATGAAAACCTTGAACACTTCCGCAGCCGAAGCGAAGGGAGGTATGGCCACTTATGCCCGTGAATTTGAAACCTTGGGGATAAAGGTGGATGACTTTTTTAATTTGAACCATGAGCAAAGATGGTTGGCGATTGCTGATGCCGTGCAGAATGCGACCGATCGGAATGCAGCATTTGCCGCAATTACCAAACTCATGGGCAGGGCAGGGGCCGAAGTTTTCACGATTTTAGAGCAAGGAGGAGCGGCAACGAGGGAGATGATGGAATCTATCACGGTCGCCAAGGATGAAACCGTTAAGGCGATTGAAGAGATAAATGACAAGATGACCGAACTGGCAACTGTTTCGGGGGGGACATTTGCCAACATATTTGCAGGGGTTATTGACGGAGTAATGGCAGTGGGCAAGGCTATAGCTTTGACGGTTGGCATGGCAAAGGCAATGCTGCCGGGGGGGCAAACTCCAGAGGAATTTCAACAAGCATGGCAAGCGACTGCACAAGCGGAGAAAGACAGGAGAGAAAAGGAGGAGGATGCCAAGGATGCCGCCAAAAAGGCAAGAGAAAAGGTGGATGATGCTGCCATAAAGGCCGAAAAGATGAAAGAAAGGGAAGCTCTTTGGATGTCAGGGGAAGGCTTTCAAATGCGAATAAAGGAAGCTTTTGCAGATCCTGCCGAAGACCCCTTTGCGGAAACAATCGCGGCACTGGAGGAAAGGTTTAAACCAGAAAAGCTGCCCCCTAGAGAAGAAGCAGAGCAAAAGAATTTATCCGGCCAGTTCAGCGAGTTTCTGCAAACAGCAGGACTCGGCGGGACAGGCTACCTGAGAAAAACCCCGGAGGTAGTCCAGCTTGAAAAGCAAACAAAGATTTCCGCGGCGATGCTGCAAAGTTTAAATGAATTTAACGTATCGATAGGAATCGTTGCTGATAACACAGTGGACCGATAAGCTATGCCGACACCAACTTACAAAGGGAATACATCCTGGAAGCAGCAGAGAGGCACAACCTTTGGATCATCAAAGGAAGGGCTCGATCATATAGAACTCAAATACCGGGGACCGAGCGGAACGGTTGCTGCTTTTCTCAAGAACTGGCCCCGGAATGAGGAATGCCCTGAGCCTGGATTCTCCCATTGCAAACTGATCCATTCGCCTAGCGTCAAGGAGGACAGTCATGGATACTCGACCGCGACCCTGCGATTTGAGGGAGTCGAGCAAGACCCCAGCGAAGGGCAACTTGGCGAAAGGGAAATCTCCCAAACAACCTACTCCTTTAGTGCGAACTGGTTAAGCTTCAGAATCGACAAGTTTCCCAACAACGAAAAGGAGATGCCGACCTGGTATAGTTACCTTGGAGAATCGATGACGGCCCGGTACACCTCAAAGACAAGACCAACCAAGGACAATCTGATCGGCGGCACTTATGCCCAAACGCATTTGACCAAGCCGAAACCAATCAGAAAGGATAGCGGCGAGGGACCGAAAGCGGACAACCTGACAGAGAACGTGGAATATATTTGGATCATTCCGCACGGGGCTTTTACCTATGAGGAGACCGGAGACTTTTTTGACGTGACCGAGGTATGGGAAACCTTCCTTGAATCCAATAATTAACAATGCCGGCAAAGGAGCCAAAACGTCCAAGAGGTGGATGGAAGATCCACGAACGGCAGCTACAGGAGCTTTACGATTGGATGAAGCGGGAGCGATTCCTTCCCGGCCCCGGTATCGTTGAGACTCCGCAAGGCAAAAGATTCCAGCCTAGGGATTATGATCGCCTGCCTCAGTTCCATCCGACCATCTATTACGGCGATGATACGACCAGCATTGCCGGCAGTGGGGTTGCAACTGATTCCAAGCCGCCGACCGATAGTCAGGCAGGCTTTGCAGATAGTGGCATATCTACCCTAACACGATTGGCGATCCGGTTGGGTTATGTGTTCGGCCCCTGGAAAGGTGGAGGCACGGCAGGGAGTTGCCCGGATGCTGCTTGCACCAATTATTCAAACGGCCAGCAAATGTCGAACATTCAGCAATGGGTTTTTGAGCCGAAGATCGGCACAACATATTTATCAGCATCAAGACCTCCGACATTGCAACTCAACCCAGGCGGCGCGAATTATATTTATCTGCAACTCAATTGGCTTGCCCATAGCGTTCCGGTTGGGGGCTTTACGTACGACACAAGTTCCCGGGGGTTCAAGGCACATCACAAGCTTTCAGCCGATGGAGATGTGGTCATTGAGGGCAACAGCGTAGGAAGCGGACCTCAAGAGGATGGCATAATTGTTCCCATCTTGAGGCGTTATTATTATCTAGATAGTGATGCCGAAAATGCTCCGGTCTTCATCGTCAGGACCGACGAGGAGCCGCCGACCGAAACGGAAACGAGAACTTACATCCCGGCGGGATATATCACCTTGAATCAAAACGGATTGATTGAGGGCAATGACGATATCAACGGGTTCCGCTGGTTTCTGGAGGGTCCGGTTTATGCAAGGCGCGAAGCAATTTATATTACTAACTACTCCAGCCCGGATCACTCTGAGCCGGCGGCTATTGTTGAGCCGACAGGAATGACCATGCCCGGGAGCGGATTGCTATGATCGAGGAATTTTTTCAGATGTTCCCGGCGAGGGCATTGTTCCTCATTGCCGGTCAGCCCGACCTAGTGCTTGACGCCGAGTCTGCCGAGTCAATGGATCGGATGGGTTGGTTGCCAGGATCTCCAGCAGGTCTTTGCCTTTGTTCCGGGACTTGCCCAATCGTGACCGAGGGCCGTCATCGACTCAGCTACTTGAAAAAAAAGGATGAACTTGACCTCCTTGTGCCTGTCCTTATCAAGGTCAGGACGCTAGGTGATGGTCTATCCATATGACCCTTTTAGATTAGATTAGAAACAGGATGCCAGTTCACACAACCAGATTCACCGGGGATACCTATTTCACCAATTCGCATACCTCGGGGCAAAAGATTTACTGCCGAAGCACCAATGCAACGGACGATGATGGGACTATTAACCTCTACGGCCGCGCAACCTCGGGAGGAACTGCCGACTATGTGCAACTGAACCCCGGATCTAACGAGGGCAAGATAGAACAACTCTCATCTGCTGCTTGGTCGCATCTTTACCTGGCCAAGTGGGATACTGCCTTGACCGGAGTCGGTTCTGTATTTTCAAACGATGGAACTGCGGCCACTGGAACGATCACGATACTAAGCCAGCCGGCAGACGGGGATACGTTGATCATAGGGCTGACAGGATTCACCAAGACCTTTACCTGGGAGACAGGCAACACTGATGCCAATGGAAAGGTAAAGAGCGTAGCGAGTGCCTCCACTTGTGCGTCAAACTTGGCAATGGCAATCAATGACTCCGCGAGTGGTATCTCGGGAGGCTACGGAACAGAGGGCACTGGCGACAATGCTTGGAACAATACAGACGGAGCAAACCCTTACCTCACCGCAACGGTCTCCGGGGCAACGGTAACCGTCACCGATAAGATTGCTTGTGCCCGTCAACTCGCATGGGTTACGACCGCAAGCGATGCAAGTAAGGTTTCAGTCTCTGCCATTCGCGGCGGGATTGACGGGACCAAGTTGGTGGACATACCTGCAACCTCAACCTCGGCAAGCACATCAAGCATATCGGGAGTTGATCTTGATTCGGAAGACTTGGCAACAACCAATGCGAGCGGATTGCTGACCGGGGCCAGTGACTCGATGGCAGTTCGCGGGAAGTTCGTAGTTGATATTCATTGCCAAGACCCTGACGCGAGCGTTACTCCAAAAATACAAATGAGTAATGACAATACTAACTGGCGAGATGCGACCAGCACAATCGCAGACTTGAACGCAACGCAGACGCAGAGGATCGCCGGGGATGATCTCTTTGCCGAATATGCCAGAATCAATTTTACAGCATGGGCGGTAACTGCTGCGAAGGCTTATAATATCAAAATTATCTCTCAAGGCTAATGGCAAGACGATTAATCATTGATGACAGGACCGGGGTTCTTTATGAGGATTTTACGGCAAGGCGAATTGCCTCGCTGGATGAGTTCTTTAACGCCGAAGCGGGTGCAACAGAAACGGTGGAAGTCTTTAGCATTAACGTCAACCCCCAGACCCGGGCCGTAACAGCGAACACAATCCTGACAGCTAACGTATCCCTTGACCTTGGAGTGCCGAGGGCAAAACCAACCGGCGGCAAGTTAACGGTTACCTACGGATCAGATACCAGCGGCGAGATCCCCATCGAAACCCTGACAGCAGAAACACTTTCCTCGGCCCTCAATCGGTTGGACGCAATGGAGACGGCAGGGGGTTGCGATGTGTGGAGAGCAGCAGAGGATGACTCAGAGCTTTCCTTTTATGTGCGTCTACAGAACAACGGGGCTCCAGGAACTAATCCATCCTTTGATTGTGACGGGGCAACCCCTCCGGCAATCGGTGAGGTCACGGTGGTCAAGACCGGGGCAAGTTCAGAACGTGCCTTGTGGTTGGTGAACATTGCAGAAAAGCCGGTTGCATCGATTGCTGAAAGTGCCTGGTCAACCGTCACAAGTGGAAGCTTTGGGGGGTTGACTGCATCCCTTGCATTGAATGGGGCCGGGTTGCTGGCACATCTCTCAAAGGAGAATCCAGGAGAGTTGACCTTGACCGTCAAGAATTCCACTAGTGTCCTTTACCGGGGAACAGTTGATGCATTGCCGGCAGTTGATCCGAATGACTTAAACGGTTCTTCTATTCACGCAATCTTCCCGCAGATTGTCACAAGCGGAAGCAATCCAACCGTCAATGATGATACGGATGACGGCTATGGGGTTGGCACGTTGTGGATAAACACATCAACGCCAAGTGCGTTCTTGCTCATGGCAAATGGGGCAGGGGCGGCAAACTGGGATGAGTTAACGGAGACAGCAACCGGGCAGCTTCTTTTAACGGGCGGCACGATGACCGGCAACATTGCTTTCTCCGGATCGCAGACGGTTGATGGCCGGGACGTTTCGGCAGATGGAACCAAGCTTGATGGGATCGAGCCCAGTGCAGATGTAACCGATGCGACCAATGTCACTGCCGCCGGGGCATTGATGGATAGTGAGGTGACCAATCTCGCACTCGTAAAAGCCCTGGCCACAGGCATTTCAGATGGAAATGTTTTAACCGCCAATGATGCCGTTGCGGATGATGATTTTCTAAGGATCAACGGGACCGAAGTTGAAGGCTTAACAGTGGCTGAAGTTCTAACGGCATTGAACGTGGAAGCCGGGGCCGATGTCACTGATGCCACAAATGTCACGGCGGCAGGTGCATTAATGCTATCAGGGGGAGCGATGACCGGGCCGATTACAACTAACTCGACCTTTGATGGGGTCGATGTGGGGGCGTTATACAGCACAGCCGCCTCAGCCTCTGCAACTGCCAACGCAGCCTTGCCCAAGGCTGGCGGGACGATGTCGGGCGCGATTGCGATGGGGTCGAACAAGGTCACGGGTCTTGACGCAGGAACAGCTAATGGTGATGCACTGAGGTTTGAGCAATTACGCACTATCAAAAACGACCAGACTGGAACGGCATATACCTTGGTAGTTGGCGATGCCTCAAAAACAGTTCGTCTTAACAACGGATCCACAGTTACCGTTACCGTGCCAAAGTCAGTTTTTATTGCTGGCGATACCTTAACCCTATTCCGCAAGGGAAGTGGCGGCGTTACGATTGCTCCTGCAGATGGCGATGTGACAATCAATTCGGTCGGGACAAAGAGAAAGCTGGCAAGCCAATACTCTGCCGCGACCTTGATTTGTGTTACCGGTGGCGCAACGCCAGAATTTGATCTAATCGGAGACTTGATTGCATAGCTATGTTCATCCCCGCCGGAGTCACGGCCAGTTCAATTGGCGACAACCTGGATCGTTTTGGGGCAGATTGTTTCGCCGCTTTTTCTGTTCGCCGGTTTAACAAATACACTGGCGTGGCTATGAGGATTCGCCGCGAGAGCAACGACTACGAGGCAGATTTGCATTTTAATGACTTGGGAGAGATCAGTTTAGATTCAACCGTTTCTAATTTTTCCAGTGCATCATCAGCAACAAATCTTGGGCAATTCGTCGCCGCTAGCGGATATACAGACGCCGATTCATTGGGATCAGCGGATTCGGCTAGGACGGTTACCTGGAAGGATCAAAGCTCTAACGGGCGCGATATTACTCAGGCAACTGAAGGTAGCCAGCCCCTACTAGTTTCGAGCGGTAATTTAGTGCTTACAAACAGCAAGCCGTCCTTGGACTTCGCGACTGATCGCCTGGTCTGGGCGGACGCCACCGTGCAATCCCAGCCGCGAACATTCTTGGCTGTGGCTAATTCCGACAGTCACACAAGCTCGGACTATATGTTCGACAGTGACGATAACAACAATCGCCTACTCTTCATTCACAATTCATCAACAAGGACAATGTTTTCCACGGGATTCGCAGGCACAAGTTCATCAGACGCCGATCAGCATCTTTGGCTTGGCTTGTTTAACGGGTCGAGTTCTGAGCTTTCCATTGATGGAACAAATGAAACCAGCTTAGACCCCGGCAGCGGAGGAATCGACGGCCTTTGTCTTGGCGCGAGATACAACGGCGGCAACGCTTGGGATGGTGATATCCAGGAGTTTGTTCATTGGGGAGCGGACATGTCAGGGAATCGATCAAACATTGAAGATGACACCAACAGTTACTTTTTGATCTACTGATGCCTTACCTAATCTTTACAACCTACGAAGACGCAGTGGCCCGAAACGATGACGCCGGTAAGGCTAAAGGCTTGGCCTTCCACTCAGGTACTGGCGTTACCAGGTGGCCTTGGAGGGACATTGTTGAGGACGGAAATGAGCCTAGATGCGCCCTCGAGATAGTGGGCGATGTGAATCTTTTAACCGAGGACGAGAAAGAGCATCTTGCGGAAAACCTTCCAGCGGATTGGCAACAGGAAACCGACAACCCATGAGATCCCTCGCCATGCTTTTTTGCCTGATCGGGTTTGCCGCCGCGACTCCGCAAGCCCCGGCGTTGAATTATTATTCCCTGCCTAAATTTAAATTCGGATTTTGGTTTGTGGCCGAACCTGACCGGGTCGGGCAAACATCTGCCCGGGTGCAATACGTCCTAGAAGTAATCACGAACAGGCAAGATGGATGGTTCCAGCCGATTGCTCCAATCGTCGCCGCTCCCGGAAGTGTTCTTTCTTTTGAAACCGTCTATGGAGACGGGGAAAACATTTTTGAGCGGAAAGGATTCGCAAGGATTCGCGTGGAATACATCACGCCGATTCCAAAGGACAACCCCCGACCCCGGCAATGGGTGACGGTCAGGCCCATTCAGTTCTAAATGAAAAGCTTTATTCACCGAAGAGGATTCAGAAACCATCAACCGAGGGAATACAAATTTATGAAAGCACTAATAAAAAAAGGAATCAGAAGCCTGATCGAGGGATGGGGCAAAAGGCAACTGGCAAAGATAGCCCTTGCCATTGGTCCCGTAATTGCAGTAACTCAAGACCAATTGGATTCGACTGTTGCCGTTGTCATTGCCGGCGCATTGATGCTGGTTGAGATCATCTTTTCCAAACTGAACAAAACCAAACTGGAAAAATCACATCCATGAAACCTAAATATTTATTACTGGCAATCGTTCCGCTTCTCTTTGCGAGTTGCACCGGGATTAATTCAGAGAGCCTCAAGGCTTCTGTATCCAATCCATCGACCGTCCTCGGCCCCCGCAAGGTGATCGGATTGGAGGTCGATGTCCTCTCGCGGCGCGTAGGGGCGGGGGTATGGATTCAGCCTAAGAACTAACTGGTCACACTCCATCCCTTCGACGTGTGTTCAGATGGCTCAACAGAACGTGGCGGAAGCTAACTAGGCGTAAGAGGTCACCCCTCACACCTAGGGAAATTGCCGCCGATGCAGATACATTTGCGGAAGGGTTCCGCAAGTTGCCTGTGCGGCATTTCGGTTATCAAGAATTTCTATATTTAGGAGCAGGCCACAACGACACAAGGAGCCGGGGCTATGGATTAAACGGGACTCCTCCGAAAAGACTTTGGCCGCACATTTACGAACTGGCGATCCTTGCCGATGAGATCCGGGACAGGCTCAATGCCCCGATTGAGCTTTTGAGCATTTACCGCAGTGAAAGATATAATGCGGCTATAGGAGGGGCATCACTCAGTATGCACAAGGAAGGAAAAGCGATGGACTGCACAAGCCCACAAAAGCCGGCAAATGAGTTGCACCGGGTCGCGATGGGAGCAAGAAAGGATGGTTTGTTTAAAGGCGGTATCGGGTATTATCCGAAGTCCAATTTCGTCCATGTCGATATTCGGGGGCGGAATGCAGATTGGTGATGATTGAAGGCATAACAGATTTAGAAATGATTTTTGAGGCAGCGGTTGGGCTGATCGTATCAGTTGGTGCTTACTACGCCTGGAGAGCAAAGCGAGAGGCGACCGAGGCCAATAATGCAGTAAACCATTCCGGGGATCAGCCGAGGCTTTACGACCTAGCCTTGAGCAATCACGAAGGAGTCGCCCGGATAAAGGAGAGGCAAGCCAGCATGGAAAAAAACCTTGAAGAAATCAAGGGCGAGCAACGCAAACACGGCGAGGAATTAAGGATTCACAAGACGCAACTGGACACGCATGGATCATTCCTGGAACAAGCTTGGAAGAAAAGTTTGGAGGATGATTGATGGCATGGAAAGAGTTCATAATTGCAACGGATACGCACGGGGAATTGATTTGCCCGGATTATAAAAAGCGGATTCTTCAGTTCTGCAAAGACCATCCGAAAGCAAGACGGTATCACTTGGGAGACTTTCTTGATCTTCCTCAGTTGCGTCGAGGGGCCGGGGATGAGGACCGGGCGCATTCCTTGCGGGAAGACATTCAAGCCGGCATTGGCTTCATCCGGGAGTATCGACCCGAGGTGATGACACTAGGCAATCACGATCATCGACTGTTCCTGTTGGCAGACTCAGGCCGGGAATGCCTAGAGGTAGATTTTGCCAAGCAACTGCGCGACCAGATTCTAAAGGAACTGGATCACATCGGATGCAAGACATTGGAGTATGATGTTGAAAAGGGATGGCATGAGATCGGCCCCTCTGGGGCTAAATCCGGGCCGAAGCTAATCGGGCACGGTTATGTTTCATCGATGTATCCGGCCAAGGTTAATTGCAGTCACTGGGGAAGTACCGTGACAGGTCACGTTCATTGCTTTGATTATCATCAACTCGACAACCTCGCACATTCAGAAAGCTATGTGGTCGGATGTGGGATCGGCAGCATCAAACAGGAATACAACCGGACCCATCGGCGGCGGCTCAAGCATCAAGTCGGTTTTGCTTACGGGGTAATTTGTGACAGATCAGGGGAGTGGATATTATGGAACATCAAGAAAACAAAGGAGGGCAAGTGGCTGGACCCGACGAAAGCGATGATCTCGGGGAAATAGCCGCGAGGTTCCAGGAATTACTGAACACTCCGAGGGAACTCAAGCGGCCCCCGGGAACCATCACGGTCAACGAATATGCGTCTGAAACCAATACCAATCCCAAGAGGGTTGGTGAGTGGTTCCGAAAATTGCACAAGGAAGGCAAACTGGAGAGGACAAGGATTGGCAGCATTTACTATTACGAAATTCCAGGAGATGGCACGGCAGAGGAAAAATAAGCTTTGCCCTGTCGAGTCGGTCAACGTGCTTGGTCAGGTGTTCAAGGTAATCGTGACCGCCGACCTGAGTGATGAGGAGCTAGGTCGATGCGAAACCAGTCATCAGAAGATCCTGCTCAATGAGCGGCAAGGGATCGACTCATTGAAGGATACTTTATTGCATGAGGTGAATCACGCGATTGCCAACCTTGTCGGCTTTCCTCCCAGCGAACCGGCCCCGCCGGAGGAGGATTATATTGCCCGGATGACTACTGGCCTTCGTTGCGTGATGCTGCTCAATCAGGACTTGCGGGATTGGGTTTTTTCCTGATCAACCTCCATTATCCTTTGCCCTATCCACATCACAACCGGAACGGCCCATGAGTTACCGAGTGCCTTGTATCGTGGACCATCTGGGCACTTGTCGGCAGGCTTGCCCCGGTAAGGTATCAGGGTGTAGTCATCAGGGAATCCTTGCAGCCTTTCACACTCCCGGGGTGTGAGTCTGCGCACTTGTTGGGGAGAAACCAGACCCGCACCACCTTGGCTAAATATTTCCTGATTTGATAGCCCAATGCCTCCAATGTTATTGGATTGAGTGAGAGGAGGATGCACCCCCTTTGGATGATTCCAATGCGATCCTTTGATCACAACCGGCGTCTGCCCCTCATTTACTGGGATGACAGACCCATTGCTGACCTCTTGATGGTTGCTGTAGTTTTTCCCACCATAGGTTGTCATAATTGCCCCGGTGATCTTTGGCAGGCTACCCCCTCCAGTGCATCCCTCAGTGCCGCCGGGATCTCTTTGCCCCGTTTGTCTGCCCTGCGCAGTATCCCCAAACACGCTTTCTTGGTTAAATAGAACCGCTGCGGAACGTTGCCATGATCCTCCAGAATGTCCGACAATGAACACTCGTCGCCGGCGTTGCGGGACTCCGAAGTTTTGAGCGTCAAGAACGCAGTAGGCGAACCCATACCCGAGTTCTGCCAATGCCCCGAGGATGGCACCAAAGTCCCGTCCTCCGTTTGATGACAGGATTCCGGGGACGTTTTCCAGGAGTAACCAGCGGGGAGATGCTCTTTCAACAAACGCAAGATACTCAAGGGAGAGGTTCCCTCTAGGGTCATCAAGTCCTTTTCTAAGTCCCGCGACTGAGAAGCTTTGGCAAGGTGGTCCCCCGCAGGCAAACTCAATTCCATCTGGCAGTTCCCATTCTTTTTGTCTTGTGATGTCTCCATAATTATTAGTGTTCGGGTAGTGATGCTTTAATAGCTCATTGCAGAACGGATCGACCTCGCTGAAGCCGACCATATCCAACCAAGGCATGGCAACAGATGCCGCCTCTATTCCAGAAAAGCAGGAAAAGGTTTTCATTTCTTGGCCTTTATCAATGCCGCGATTGCAATCCCTGCCTCCTTGGTGATCACGTTTTGACCACTCTCGCGCCGGTTGATTGTTTCCCTTGTTACGCCAAGCAGCAGAGCCGCCTCTGATTGTGTGCCAAGTTGCTCCCGGTTCTTGCGGTATGTTTTTGCGTTCATTGTTTATTGTCAAAACTACTCCTCAACACAGCCTCACCAAAGCCCTGTCCTTTTATCACATCTTCAGCTTCCTCTAAGGTAAAGCTTTTGGCGAACCGGAGGCTTGATCGGCTCCATTCCCCCCAAGGCAAATCCTGACGGTAAACAAAGCGATCCCGCCAAGTTAAACCGCCGCACTCGATGATGTATGGTCTTATCTTTTGTCCTTCTTCCTTTTTCATTGTTCTTTAAAGTTGTGCCAGGGGTCGAACCCGGCGGTGGTTATTTCGTGGCATCAGCTAACTGAACATTGTGGCATGGAAGCCCACCATTGGAAATCTGCACCATAGAGAGGATGTAGTTAGCCTTTGCCTCATAAGCATCCCCGGCCTTAACAAACGCTACATAAGAGCCTCGCTTGTCCGATGAGTAAATCTCAAATGTGGGATTTCCCATGCTGCCGTGAGAGCCACAATTAAAGGTGGAAAGCTTGCCAAGTTTAATGCCAGCCTTTTTCTGTTCGGCCCTAGCCATTCTAAGGAGACTTTGTGAAAACATTATTTCGCGGTTCATTGTTTTTTGTAGGTTGTGCCAGGCGGGATTGAACCGGCTGGCGGGTGATTACCATGTTGCAGGTCTTTTATCAAAAGCCCCCTTGCTCCTCTTGGAGCAACAAGAGCAAGCCTCACTGTATTCAAGTATGATGTTGGGAAAGCCCGTCTTGCTAAAATCACTCCCGCCAAACTCCTTGGCAAACCTCTTGCTTCCCTTGCCCCAATCAACATCCCATTTCCAACTCTGCCACCCACCTTTATAATCATCCTTCGGGATTGGCCTATTGCACAATGTTTTCTTGCCGTCTTGGGTTATGTGAATTTGGCCGGTGTAAACATTGTTGCCAGTATCGTGGAAACGATCCCACTTAACCTCCCCGCATTTAGCAACGTCGACCTCAACGGGCTTTTTCTTTATGGGATTCTTGAGCCGGCTTTTAATCATTTTCTCAATGAATTCATAATTCGAGAGAGGCATCATCCTAAAAGGCGCACTTGGGTTGCAATCGCACCATGTCATTCTGTCAGCCGGAACTTTTTTTTCACAGCCGGGGCATATGTATTTTTTCATTTCTTTTTTTCTGTTGTGCCAGGGGTTGAACCCGGCGGGGTGATTATATTTTGCCGACTGTTTTGGCACAGGGGGAAACACAAACTTGCTTGCTTGCACTTTTCCTCGCCTCACTGGTGTTGGTCACGCCATCCACCTCATATTGCATTGAGACAAAACCGCACCAGCTTTCTAAGCTGTCTGCAACCCTGTCCCAATCCTGTAATCCGGTTCCAATTATCCGATGTTCGCAGGTCATGTGCTGGCTGCGTTTGCCGTGATTGATGTGCTTGCATCCGTCCTTGTGTAGTTCCAGTTGCCCGTCAGTGGTAATTAATGTATAAGCCATTTCTTTTTTTGTTTTTAAGTTCTGGGATCGCTCCCGTTGTTAGTGATATATTCGCACACTCATTGAATAGATCAACACTTTTCGGTATTTTTTTTCATGGGCTGAATCCCTTATAAATCAAGGGTTCCCGCCCGGGTCTTCTATGGGTTCAAGTTCCCGGAACTATGGTTCTTAATTGTCGGAAGCGACTTAGTCCCACAAACCGTCGATAATTTGATCGATTTCCTGATGTGCTTCCTCGGCTCCTTGGACCCATTTCTTGGATAATTCAAAGATGTGCCGGCATCCGTGCCTCAATGCATCAGGAGAATGATCCCGGGCCGTATTGTCCAACTGCCTACGGTTACAGGTATGCATTAACCCCTCAAGTTCTGCACCGTAAAAATCCACAAACCTTTCGTGCCTCTTGCGGAACAGGTTCTTGTTCGCGCCGAGGGAGTGATAGGCCAAGGCAAAGGCGGCATCGATGTCGGTCTTAAACTTTAAAGGTGATCGGGTCATGGTATTTTTTCGTAGTCGATTGTCTCAGGAATATCCTCCATTTTGGTAATCCTTGTCAAGGCTGCACGAAGGGCTCTGCCGTCTTCATTGAATACCTGGAACTGATCAAGGTTTAATCTGACAGAGGTAACAGGAACAAACTTTCCTCCGTTGTCGGTCTCGACAACCCCCATCCAGTAAATAAACGGATCGCTCCCGTCCGTCATATCGCACCAGAAGCAACCGACATCAAGCTTGCGGCGTGTCATACGAGAAACAGGTTCTTTACCGGGATAGAAAAATACGGTTCTCCAAACATGCCTTCTTTTGAATACCGGCCATTGAAGCAGTGGAAACTTTCGAGCATACCGTAATAATAAAATACCCATGACGATCCCTCCCGGGCCATGCCGGCGATCCAATGGGCACGGTCCTCCTTGTGTTCGCAACGGGCAGCGATTGAGATATTGTTTCCCGGAACCCGTGTTGTCTTTACGTCGATGGTCCCAATGCCAGGAATCTTTACATCCCATGCCCTGCACGATCCGAATTTGAGTTCATCGTATGGCATTCGGAAGAACTTACAGAATGCAATCTCGCCCCCGGCCCCTCTTTCATCAATCTCAATACCTGACTCGTTTGCCATCTTGCGATCAGTAAGGTTCCTGGAACGGGAATCATCACGGGTTGCTATGGCTTGCTTTTTCGCCAAGACAATCTCTTCCTCGTTCAACTCTATCCGGTAGGGCTCCATATTAAAGAGAGTGCAGGATGTTCAATGAACTGGGAAACACACAAACCCATGATGCCCGGAGTTCTCTTCCGGTTCTATTTCCTGCACTCCAAATAGTTGGGCGCGACCGGGCTGTTCACTACCGGCAGGGTGAAATGAACAAATTTCCCTGCCAAGCCCGGAGTTCTCTTCCGGTTCTAGTTCCCTGATCGCGCCCATTGATTCCTTAATTCAGTTTGCCCAGATTGTAAATGCTTTGGATTCCCGGACAAAGATCAAGGCTGGCCGCGCATCATATCCCTCTTCGTGCCAGAACCCCTTGCCATCGCTTACCCTGACAATGTCAAGGTCGCCATCCAGCAACTGATAAATCAAACCGGCGGCAGTGATGTCACCGGAATGCTTGCCCATGCCGGGACATTCAAAATGCTCCGCCATCCTCTTGATGAGAGTCCTGCCCCCGGCCCCGTAAAAGGTCGCTACCCCTTCGCGTTTAGCCTTGTTTTTGTCGGTCACGATTGATTTCTTTTCCTGCTTGGTCATGTGTTCTTTCTTAATCCATTCATGGTAATCGGTGTTTGAAACGTGATCGCTGGGAGTCATACGCGCGATCAACGCCAGAAGTCCTGTTCAACTCCAGAAGTCTCGGCCCCCTCGACATTTGCAACCGCTTGATGATAGTAGCTTGGTTTAAGCTCAATGCCAACGCCCCTCCTGCCATTAATAACTGCGCCGTAAACCTCTGAGCCAACCCCCATAAATGGAGTCAATACGTTTTCTCCTGGGTTGGATCTCAGGATGATTGATCGCTCAATTACGTCCAGCTGCAAGGGGTGAACGTGCCGCTCGTCCTCTTCATCCCTCGCCTCTTTAAACGGCAATACCCGGTCAATCCTGACATCATCCCAGAAAGCGGATGCGTATTGCCGCCAGATCCAATGACTATACCGGTTCTCGGTTTGCTTGCCCTCATGGCCCCGCCATTGTTGAAGCTCACTAGGGATCTGCCTTGATCCGGCATACTCCAAAAGACCAACCGGATGCTCGACCGGAATCGGGTTGTCTCCCTTTTTTCTGAACATCAAGAGATAGTCAGCACTGGCGACATCACAGAGAGAGGAATCATCTACAATTTGTTTATGAGCCAGTCCCTTTGCCATTGTCCTATTACGAACCCCTAAAGGCTCTTTCCATACGGAATATCGGCAACAATACTTGAACCCGATATCCTCATGCATTCGGATTATGTCGCCGGGGAAATCGATTAACCCCCCTCCGGCATTTGCCCCGGCCCTTGGAACGTCCATGCAATGCACGGCACTCAATCGACCCGGCAGGGTTGTTCTGTAGATTTCCTCAACAAGGAATCTATAATGCTCGAAAAACTCATCATAACTTCGGCAGTTGGACATATCCCTCTCCGAGCTTGAGTATTGATAAAGACCGCAGAAGGGCGGTGAATAGATACTAAAGTGAATTGATTCATCAGGTATCCCCGGCATCACTTCGCAGCAATCGCCGTTATAGAGTGCGTATTTTTCGGTAATGTTTTCTGTTATTATAGCCATTTTGGTAGTGTATTTAGTTCGGTGTATTGTTCTTTCTTTTCCATTTTCAATTCTTCGTGCATATGGGCGACCAGATTATCAAACATCTCAGAAGCTGCCGCCGCTTTCCTTTGCAGGTTTTTAAGGACATTGGCTTCACCCTCTGAGCTAATGACATCAATGGTTACCGGTTTCTTTTGACCGAATCTCCATGACCTTCTAATTGCTTGATAGTATTGCTCAAACGAGTGAGATGGAAAGAAGGTTTGCCGGTGACAGTGTTGCCAGTTCAACCCGAACCCGGCGATAGTTGGCTTAGTTATAAGTGACTTGATTTCTCCCGATTCAAAGGCCCGGAACGACTCCTCTTTAAACTCATCGGAATCACTGCCGCTTACCTGCACGGAATTATCAATCATTGAGGCCAAGGCATCGCCTTCCTTGTTGATGTGACACCAGGAGACGCACTGGCTATCCTCTCCATTAACTATCTCTGCCGCCTTCTCACAACGCTCCTCAACAGTTCTTGACCGTTCTGATCTTTGCTCGGCAAGCCCATGCGCCGGTAAATCAAAAAGGAACTCAGGGTTAGCTGTTTTTGATTCGACAATATGCTGACGGGTTGACAATTTGGGCAACTTGAATCCATCATCCGAACAACCAATATCCGATGGTTTACGGATTGCCCTCGACCATGAGCAAACCCATCGCCAGAAGTCTCGTTCTGCGTGAGGTTTCATTCTGAACTTGCCGCCAAACTGCGACCACCTTGTTCTACTTGTCGCTCCCCCTCCTTGTGCATAGCTGCCATCATTGGCCTTAAAGAACTTTTGGAGCATATCCATATATCCCAGGTCGCCAAGTGCCTCGGACGATGTGCCAAGTTCTATATAATCATTTGGGGCGGCAGTGGCAGTGCATAGCAACCGATAAGGAATAAGCCTGACAAATTCGGTTATCATCTTCTTGGTCGCGCCTTTAAAGTTCTTGAGAATAGAAGACTCGTCGCAAACCACTCCAACAAAATCCTTCGGGTCAAAGTAATGCAACCTCTCGTAATTGGTGACCACGATAGACGCACCGTTGCCGGGAATCTTGCTATCATCAGAACGGGTAACATCAATACCAAACTTTTGCCCCTCCTTTACGGTCTGATGGGAAACCGCAAGAGGAGTTAATATCAATACGTTTTTGTTTTTCTTACGCAGGATATTTTCAGCAAAGGCCAACTGAATGAAAGTTTTGCCGAGTCCACAATCAGCAAAGATTGCGGCGCGACCTTTAATTAAAGACCAGTGCAGAAGCCTCTTCTGAAACTCGAACATCCCTTCGGGTTCATATGTTGGCTTGAATCCGAATGATCCCGCCAGTTGGCTCTTTGATTTTAGAAAAGTATTGTAGCTCATTTCTTATTTGTTTTCTGGGTGTTAGTTGCCCGGTTTTATAGTTCCTCACACATTTTTTCAAACCATCCCGGAAACTCAATCATTGGAGAATGCCCGGGCCAGTGGTTGGTCTTCCTCCCATCGTGAATCCAACCGAGGAACGTCTTGTATTCCCGGCGACCCAGGTCGATCAAGTGGTCCGGCGTTTTCCAATAGGTAACCGGATGCGGCTTTCTCTTGTCGATGAAGGCAAAGGAGAACTGATCGCAGTCGTATGAATTCGCGTTCAACAGGTCGAGATAGAACGCCGCTTGGACGTGAATTTTAAACCGGGGGATGAATTGACCGAGTGCCATCGGTGACGCACTGGCGACCGTCTTGAGGTCAAGGCATTGGTCTCCCGGCAAAAATGCGTCAACCCTTCCCTTGCAGGCAACCTCATTGCCGCGATGGTCAGTGAGTCGGGCAAATAATGAAAGCTCAGTCTCTAGGTCATCGTGAGCGAGGAAATCACGCAACGATTGAACCCTGTTGAGTGAATCCTGCATATCCCAGATTCGTTCCTCTTGGTCAAGATCCAAGACGGTCTTGCCCTCCTTGGCCTGCTTGGCAATCCATACCTTATAAGTAGACAATGACCGGGAGAACTTCTTGGCCTTGCTGCCTGTTGCCAGTGCCTCCTGGAACAGGTCATGCTTTATCCCCTCATCAAGATATACAAACTCCTGATCATGCTCCTCCGGGGTGAGTATAGCGGAATGGAATGCCCTGCCAAAACTTAAGGCCGGCGAATCCTTTCGGGGTTCTCCCTCTCCGATTTCATTGGCCCTCCATATCAATGGACAACCATCACGGTCGGGATCGATGTAACTAAAGGAGGAACAGTTCACCCCCTCGGCTTTTTGATAGTCTACAAACTTCATATTACTTTCTGTTTTCATTTCTTTAAACCTTCACTCTGATGCATGGGCAAGCCGGGTCTTTTCCAAACCGGCAGGTAGTTGGATAAAAGGTTGCCTTCTTGCCAACCCAGGATGGAGGATCGTAACCAACCGCTGCTTGCAGTTGCTCATAGACTGTCTTGCCGGCAATGTATTCCTTTGGGGTTTCCTCAAACGCGAGGCAGACACCGGTCATCTGCCGCCCATCGTCGCCAATATCTTTCTTGCTGGTATATCGCCAACTCTTGATTGTCAACGTGACTTCCTTTCCGTTGAGATCCGGGGATCTCAGGTAAGGTGATGGATATGCTTTCGAGAACTTAAACTCCTCTTTGTTTTCTTCTTTGCTCATTTCTTTTTATTGGTTCTTAAAATGGAACGTCATCGTCTTGCCTTGCCGGGGCCGGGGCATTTGTGTTTGATGAATCCTTATTGAACTCCCTTGGCTCATAGAATGAAACCCAACCATCCCAATATGTTCCGACCGGGATCACTTCAAATTTCATTGACTCATACCCATCCTCGTTTTCAAACTTTGCCCCAATGTTTTTGTTCCTGTATTTAATTTCACCGTCCTGGGCTTTGTATTCCCCGATTCTAGCAACTGCATCTTTTGTTTTCTTCCAAGCCATATGTTTATTCCTTTTCCAGTGTTTGTTTTATTTGCTCCCGATACACTTGCCGTGCCCGGGTGTGATTCTTCCAGTAGACCTGAGTTAGCATCTCGGTCAGGATCGCGCAACTTGTCGCGATGACTGCCAGACAAAGCGGCATCATGCTTACGATTCCGATGACCAGCATGATGATAAAGCAGACGATTGACAGCAACGCGATTGCCAGTGAGCAGGGCAAGAATGCTTGCATTCTTGTTGCCTTGGTTTCCCACATTCTGGACTCTATTCGGAGTTTACTAAGTATATTTATTTCTTGTTCTTTCATTTTTTTTGTTAGGTTAAAAAATCATTCATCCCAAAACCTTTTTCCGTTGTTATCAATCAGGTCAAGGTCACCATCGAGCAAGGCCCGGATCACTGCTGTTGCACTGGGTCGCTTGTGATGGGGATGGTTTCCCTTCAGACCAAAGTGCCGGGACATTTTCTGCAAAGTTTGCACTGCGTTCCGGTCATGCCTTGCCGCCTGGAAAAAGTTATTTATCTCTCGGCTCATTTTCTCTTTCTCAGTTTCTTTTTTAGTTCATTAAAATGCTTGGTCCCTTCAGTGATATCTTCTGCTGTTGGTTCATCACGCTGGATGCTCGGCATTGGCTTAGGTCTTATCTCTTCCCTGTCCTGCCTCCTGACCTGATCACTGGCAAGGGCACGGTCAATCATGTCGCCAATGTTCACCAGTGCCCGGTTGGCAGTTGTGGATATAGCAGGAGCATTCTTGCCGAACTTGCCGGCGCGATGCTTCTTGATGAACTTAACGACCGACCTCATCTCTTGATCAGTGGGGCATTGATTGAATACCATCCGCTTGGCCTCCGGGGTGATCTTGCTAGGCTTCGTCCCATACAATGCTGATATTTCTTTTAGAAATGATTCTATGGTGTGCAAATCCCTCTTTGCATCGCTATCGGTAGTCCCTCTAGAGATACTACCGGCCTCATCATCAACCTCCTGCTCTGCCTCTCTTATCCCTTTCCTTTCCTTACCTTTCCTTACCTTTCCTTTCCTTGACCCTTCCGACCCCCTTTCAAGGGGGTTCAAAGGGGGTTGGTTGAGATCAGGATAATAAGACAAGAGAGATTGCTTTAAGCTATCAGGATAACTCTCCATGAGTTTGCTTATCTGTTTGATGATATTATTACGGACAAAGCTTTCCCCCGTTCCGATCTGCCGCTTGATCCAGTTAACCGAGAGGACGCGATCACCATGCTTCTCAAACTTCCCGGCCCTCATTGCGGATTCCAGGTATCCTTCAAGATCTGCCAATGCTATCCCGGTTTCAAAACTTAACCTCTTCAGCCCTACCCTAGTCACGCCGGCATTGTCCCTTGTCGGATTGGTGAGCAGCCATAGAAAAATTAATTTTCCTTCGGGAGGAAGTTCTTCAAAGGCAGGGTCGCACCAGATGCCGCTGTCGAGTAAGGCTTTCAATTTGTAGAACGGTAGGATTTGTTTTTAGCTGATTTTCGGAGATAAGTCAATATTCCTTATCTTTAATATTTGTTAATGTTCAACAAGTTGCATTGCAAGGTCTCTACAATGTGTTTACATCTATAGCTTGACCGGAAAAGGTTATAAGAATTATATATGCGTAACTCGTTGATGCTTGGGTCCTTCTGGAGAGTGTGTCGCTATCAGGTTCCGT